>Ga0308160_10000119_pt1 | contig 204462 bp, 178 predicted proteins | sample PhyFR1_FD_201036 | JGI IMG/M metagenome (GOLD analysis project Ga0308160, IMG submission 201036) | Phyllosphere microbial communities from UC Gill Tract Community Farm, Albany, California, United States - DLSLF.R1 | ecosystem: Host-associated > Plants > Phyllosphere > Unclassified | place...
GTAGTAGCGGAGAGCCGGATCAAGCTCCTGAAAAAAGCGAATGGGATTGGGAGGGTGAGAGGGAAAGTTTTAGAGTTTGGGATTTGAGGGGTTGGAGGGTTTGAGAGTTGGAGGGTTTGAGGGTTTGGGGGTTTGAGGGTTGGAGGGATAAGGGATAATATCGGAACGAAAAGAGGGTTTGGGGATCAGTTATAAGGGTCGGAGGGTTTGGGAGTTTGAGGGTTTGGGGGTCGGAGGGATAATGAACCATGTCTGAACAAACAGAGGGTTTTGGGATCAGTTATAAAGGTCGGAGGGTTTGAGAATTGGAGAGTTTGGGGGGTTGGAGCGATAATGAACCATGTCTGAACGAACAGAGGGTTTTGGGATCAGTTATAAGGGTCGGAGGGTTTGAGAATTGGAGAGTTTGGGGGTTGGAGCGATAATGAACCATGTCTGAACGAACAGAGGGTTTTGGGATCAGTTATAAGGGTCGGAGGGTTTGAGGGTTTGGGGGTCGGAGGGATAATGAACCATGTCTGAACAAACAGAGGGTTTTGTGGATATTGAATGACGGCTAAAATAAGTTTTCACATCGCGGGAGCACTTGATCACGAGGTTAAAAACAAAAAAACACATTGAAAATCAATGTGTTTTACTGTGAGCCAACTACGGGACTTGAACCCGTGACCTCTTCCTTACCAAGGAAGCACTCTACCGCTGAGCTAAGTCGGCGTAAACTAAAAAATCACACCGGAAAGCATGATTTTTTTGAGCGGAAGACGGGGGTCGAACCCGCGACATTCAGCTTGGAAGGCTGACGCTCTACCAACTGAGCTACTTCCGCAATTTTGTTTCCAAAATTATTGGTAACGCTGTGCAAACTTAAGGAAAATCCTTTAACCGTGCAACATTTTGTCTAATATAAAATGTGGGGAGAGCAGGATTCGAACCTACGAAGCCGAAGCAACTGAGTTACAGTCAGTCCCATTTAGCCACTCTGGAATCTCCCCAGATATTTTATATTAAAATGAGCCTTCAGAGGGATTCGAACCCACGACCCCGAGATTACAAATCACGTGCTCTGGCCAGCTGAGCTATGAAGGCATTTCAATATCCGACTGAAATTGCGGGAAACTCTACCCGGCATTTTTTCAGGAGTTAAAAAAAATTCACCCTCTTTGAAAAGTGTGAATTTTCTGAGCGGAAGACGGGGGTCGAACCCGCGACATTCAGCTTGGAAGGCTGACGCTCTACCAACTGAGCTACTTCCGCAATTTTGTTTCCAAAATTATTGGTAACGCTGTGCAAACTTAAGGAAAATCCTTTAACCGTGCAACATTTTGTCTAATATAAAATGTGGGGAGAGCAGGATTCGAACCTACGAAGCCGAAGCAACTGAGTTACAGTCAGTCCCATTTAGCCACTCTGGAATCTCCCCAGATATTTTATATTAATGGAGCCTCCAGAGGGATTCGAACCCACGACCCCGAGATTACAAATCACGTGCTCTGGCCAGCTGAGCTATGGAGGCATATTAAAAAGAATTCAAAAGAACGCTATTCCCTTTTTGCGAGTGCAAATATAGAACGGTTTTTTTGAATTCTCAAATTTTTTAATAACTTTTTTTAACTTTTTTTATCAAGCCATTTCTTTTTTCTTGATTAAGAGCTTTTTAGCCGCATCCACGCAGGAATCCAAACTTTCCTCGAATGAGTTGGTGGTCTTTTTTACTACGATATCGTCTCCCGGAATTGCCAGAATAAGCTCGGCCGTTTTATTCGCTCTGTCCGAGTTGTTCTCTACTTTTAAAAGCACTTTGCAATCCTGGATCTTGTCATAAAAAGTTTCCAGCTTGCTTACTTTTTTTTCAATGTGTGATTCTAGTGGTTCGTGTGGAGTTAAACCAATTGATTGTACGGTAATCTTCATAAGTCGTCATTTTTTGAAGCTCTTGGATGAGCCCGATTAAAAACTTTTTTCAATTGTTCGATATTGGCATTCGTGTAGACCTGCGTGCTCGCAAGACTGGAATGGCCTAATATTTTTTTTACTTTTGATATTTCTGCCCCATTGTCCAGAACATGCGTTGCAAAGCTGTGCCGGAGGATATGGGGGCTTCTTTTTTCTTTGGTTGTTACCAGACTAAGGTACTTATTCACCAGCAGATAAACAAATTTTTCCGTAAGTTTTTTGCCTTTCTTATTGACGAAAAAATACGTTTTGTACTCTGCCAGCGGGCTCCTTGTTTCCAAGTAACTTTTCAGCAGATCCGAGAGTGCTCCGGAGATCGGGATGTATCTTTCCTTATTCCCTTTTCCGATAATTTTCAGTTCGTTGCCGCTTAGGTTTACATTTTCAAAAGTCATACCACAAAGCTCTGCCTTCCGGATTCCCGTCTGATACAGCACTTCGATCACGCATTTATCGAGTACCTCATGCGTTTCCTCAAAAACCTGGTCGTTAAGATTTTGCATTTCCTCTTCCGACATCGGGATCTGCTTTTCGGGGTAGAATTTTAATGACGAAATATTTTCTACCGGCGAAACTTTGATCTCCCCTATTTTCAGCAGGAAAAGGTAAAAGCTGCGGAGTGAGGACAGTTTCCGGTTGATGCTCCTCTTGGAGATCTCTTTTTCGCTGAGATCGACGATGAAGTTGCGGATGATTTTCTTATCAGCCTTGCTGAGGTCTTCGGATCCTTCCGTTCTCAGGCAGAAGACGGAAAAATCTTCAAGATCCCTCCGGTAACTTGTAATGGTGTGCGGAGAGTACCGTTTCTCCAGCTGTAAGTAGTTCAGGAATTTGTCCAGCATCATGAAGTATATAAAACAAAAATTCACTCTTCAAATATAATCATTTAAAGAGTGAATCTTGTATGTGGGTAAGAAAATTTCTTAAGCCTGTTCTTCCTTGCTAAGATTTCTTTGCTTGTGAGCAGCCTTTAATCTCGCTTGTCTTAAAGTTACAGAAGGCTTGATAAACGCTTGTCTTGATCTCAATTGACGAACAGTTCCTGTTTTATCAAATTTTCTTTTATATTTTTTTAATGCTCTGTCGATGGATTCACCATCTTTTACTGGAATTATTAACATATATTACATCTCATTTTGGATTGCAAAAATAAACATTATTTGTGAAACTGCAAAATTTTCTTTAATAAATTGAAGGTGAGGTTAAGGTTGAGCTTGAGGATAAGTAAGATGAGGATAAGAGCGTGCTGAGAAAGCGGATTTTACCTTTTTTAGGTGATTGGAGTTTTTTATGCTTACGCAGATCGGCAGATGGCGCAGATTTTTATATGTATATGTATATGTATAATCACGATGACCTGTAATGGGTCGTATAGGCCCATTTTTAAACCATTGATTATAAATAAAATCAACATTTACCTCCTCTGAAGGGGTGGCGAAAATTCAAAGAATTTTTGACAGGTGGTTCCAGGAAAACCCTTCGTTGAAACTCTGAGTAAACGGGTTAAAAAACATCTTTACTTTACCGCAATGTAAAACAAAGATTTCTTTACCGGACCACTCTCGATTTTTGAGATAAACAAGGCCGCTCTGCTTATCAACGAAATACAATAAGAATTCCACCTCATCTTTCGACTTATTTAAAAACCATTCAAAATCTCTTTATAAGCTTCCGCTTCATCTCCTTCATTCAAATAAACTTTGTTTATTCTTAAACCGCAACATTAAGAATTTTAGTTCTTTACGTAAAAAAAACAAGAAATCCATTAGTTAACAAATTAAGATGATCAAGAAATATACCTTAATTTCTTCATGTTTAAAACAAGCTCTTTGTCTTACTCTTTTAAGTGAAATGCCTTTGTTTATCTTCAAATGGTCAGCAAGCAAATCCATCTCTTTGTCTGACTTTGCGATAAAAAAATCTCCGGTCTACAGATTATGATCAGAATCAAAACCGCTCTCAATGAGCCTTATTTAAAAAATCCACGCCCGTTTCAGGAATATTGGAACAATTTTCGTATCTTTGTTTTCACTTTATTTATGGGGTTGACTGGTTTCGACAGCAAGGTCAATGGGTAAGTAAGCATGCAGAGAACCGTAGCGCGATCTCTTAAATCCCTTGCTACAAAATTTTAACTGGCAACGAAGAGTTCGCTCTTGCAGCTTAATATCGAAGTATAGTAGATCAAGCGTTTTCCCGAAGATTTCAGTAGGGAAGCAAGATGTCCCACAAAAGCCCTGTTCTGCGGCGTTTGATCCTGGGATATAGGAATGCAGGAATAAGGCTTTAGACGCTTCGGCTAAAGTTCGAAAATCTCAGAAGATAAGCTGGAAGTTGGGTGTCTGCCCTCTGCCTCCAGTCGAAAACCAATGGCGGAATAAGCATGTAGAAGGCTTATGTATTGCTTGTTTGGACGAGGGTTCGAATCCCTCCAACTCCACTGATAACGAAAAAGAGAAAACGTTTGTTTTCTCTTTTTTGGTTTTTGGGATTCTTTTGATCTTTTATATGAAGCTGATTTGCTGGTGAAGGTATCTTCCGTGATCAATCAAAATAGATCCGTCCTGATGGCTTCTTTTCCACGGTTTAATCACAAAAGTTCTGCGATGATGGCAAATAGTAATCATCGATCCCTGATAACTACAGAATAAGTATCAATTTATTTATAGGTTACGAAGCAGTCTTGTCTACTGGAATGAGTCCTGAAATGATCCATCATTATTGAATCTATAAAATTTTCTGCTTATTTTTTAAAAAAACATCGTATTATTAAAATATTTACCGTACATTTGTAAAATAATAAGGCGGTTGAAATAAGCATATTTAAAATTTACCTCAGTAGATTTTTAATTTTAACTTAAAAAAACAGGCTCATTTTTGTCATTAATTTTAGGTGCTCTACCTTTTAAGAAGTTTGATTTTCACTCTTAAATTCTATACATCCCTATTTTTTCTCAAAAATTTATTATCGTTTTGATGTTAATCAAAGCAACGGGATTTTTCCTATTATCAATAGAATACAATAATTTTTTAATACATATTACAATGCAACAAGGAACAGTAAAATTCTTTAACGACGCGAAAGGATTCGGTTTTATCACTCCATCAAATGGGGGTCAGGACATTTTCGTACATACTTCAGGTTTGGTAGATACTATCCGTGAAAATGATGTCGTAACGTTCGATTTACAAAATGGAAATAAAGGAGTTAATGCAGTTAACGTTAAGATCGCGTAACTTCATTCAAACAACACACAATGATATCAAAAGAGCAGATAATTTAATTTATCTGCTCTTTTTTCTTGCCTTATTCGAAGAGAGAAATTAAAGGAATCTAAAAATGATCGGCCGTTATCTGAGACTTTATCAACCGATGACTCATCTACTGATAAAAATTGCGGATCTTTTAAAACTTTAACATGGGGTATACCGGGTTCTGATATGGTTTTAGATAAGCTTTTTTTGCTCATCTTTACAGGAATTGATTGTTAATGCGATTATTACCAGAAATAAATTTTTCATTGGCTTTTAATCTTTTTAATTTCATTCTTTTGAGTTTCATTTTTTCTTTACAAAGTTTATAGTCTAATAATTTTTTATAATCATTTACAACTCCTTTGAAAATTGCCCGTATGCATAAAATTAACATGATTTCTTTAAAGTTAGATAACCAAAAAATCCAGTTTTCTTTTTTACAAAAATCAGTTTGCATATGAATCAGATGATCAAAACTTTGCTTATTGTATTTTTCAAAATTTATCTTACGTTATAGTTTTCTGTTTATTGAGGAGAATTCGGCACCTCATCACTCGATTTTGCCCAACTTATCGGATAACCATTTTTGGTTTCTTTTAAATCTATACGTTTCATTTTTATCAAATCACTTTTTAGATAATATTGATAAATAAGCCTTAAGAAACAGATACGTATTCCTTTTGGTGGTGCAGGTGCAGACATCCTTCAACCCTGTATCATCTGCTTATAATACTCGTAAATTTCCGTTTGTGCCCGCCGCGGGACGGCTCCGGCTTCTTTCCGTATTTCACAGCTTCCGTCCCGTAAAACCGTCCTTTTTTTTGTATTATCTGCCAACAAAATCATGATGATATGATTGATCTCGGCTATCAGGTCGCTGTCAGTAAACGGGAAGGCAACCTCAATTCTCCTATTTAAATTACGGTCCATCATATCTGCGGATGATAGATACACCCTTTCATTGCCGCTATCAGAAAATCTGTAAATTCGGGAATGTTCCAGGTACCTGTCGACAATCCTGTATATTTTAATATTCCCTGCCGTTTCCCCCGGCTGGGGCAGCAGGGTACATATTCCCCTGATTAACAAGGTAATTTCAACTCCGGCCCTGCCGGCCTCTGCCAGTTTGTTGATGACCTCCTTTTCATCCAGGCCGTTTGCCTTTATAAAGATCGCTGCAGGCCGTCCCTTTTTCCTGTTTTGAATTTCCGTTTCTATACAGCGGATCAGTTTTTCCTTAAAGTTGAAGCCCGCCACCCAGAGATAAGAAATTTTACACCGGCTCCTGTCCTTGCCTTTCAAAAAATCAAAAATATGTTGCAGATCATCAGTATACCGGGTATCGGAAGTGAAAAAGCCAAAATCCGAATACGCAACCGCAGTGCTTTCATTAAAGTTCCCGGTGGACAGGTAGGAAAGGCTCTTCAATTGGCTTTTGGCGCTGAACGTAATGAAAGCGATTTTTGCATGCACTTTCACACCCGGAAGGCTGTAAATGATTTTTACCCCCGCTTTTTTCATTTCGCGGGCCCAGCGAAGGTTGTTATCCTCATCAAAACGGGCCTTTACCTCAACAAAAACCGTTACTTTCTTGCCGTTTCTTGCCGCGCTCATCAGGGCATTGATAATCAGGGACCGGGAGGATACTCTGTACAGGGTTATGCTTATTTCTGATACCTCCTTATGGATGGCGGCCTCATTAAAAAACTGCAGGATGTAATGATAGGACTGATAGGGGAAATGCAGCAGCCGGTTTTCCTGCATAACAGACTCAAATACAGACCGATACGTATCGAAAGCAGGATGTCCTAAACCCGGGGCAGCCGGGTTTTCAAAGTGCGGTGGGCCCGGGTTTGGAAACTTAAACAGATCGTAGAAGTTATGGTGGGAGCCACCCTTAAACAGTTCATAATCATTAAGGGCAAACAGGGATTTACAAAAAGACACGGTGTCCCGGGACATATGAGAATCATACAGAAACCGGGTTGAGCTTCCCGCCTTTCTCTCATTGATTTTTTGCTTTATCTTAGCAGCCAGGTTTCCTGTGGTTTCGTCTTCTATCTGATAGTTTTCATCCCGGTTTAACTTTATAGCATAGGCCTCCAGTACTTTATCATCCTTAAAAATATGATGCAGATTCTTTTTGATAATGGTATCTATGGAGATGATATAATATTTTGGGCCTGTTCCGCTGAGAATCCTGTACCGGTTTATTTTATCAGAAGGAATATTGATATAGGCATAGCTGATCCCGCAGTTCTGTTCTTTAAGTTTAATGAATAAATAAAGTTGCCTGTTGTTCAGGAAAAATGTTTCATTTGTTTCCCTGGAAATGCGGGTAACGTGTATGTAGGAAAGGATAACGGTCCTGAAATATTGTTCAATTTCGGCAATATGCTTTTCTTTGATAGGCTGGCTTTCATAGTAGATGATATTATTTTCTGCGAGTTCGGGTACTATTTCGTCCTTCCATATCGCCCCCAGCTGAAGCTGCTGACGATGTATCACTTTATGAACGGTCTTTAGCAGGCCGGCTCTTTTGTCTGAAGCCTGCAACAGTTTTTTCACCTTGACCCTGTAGAACTCGTCTAAGTTAGAAGAATGGATGGCAAGGAACTTTATCCTTTCATACAAAGGATTCACCTGATCTGAGGCCTCCTGAAGAATACAGCGGTTAAAGGACAGCCATGACAGCTCGGCTGCCTGCTTATGGTATTTTGCCATAGTCTTTTTGTTATTGGTATTATGTATGTATATAAAATTAAAATGCGGGGCCCACACCGGAAGCAGGCCCGATGCTGCACGCTGCCCGATAATTACATTTTTTCATAGGGCTATTTTTAAGGCAATAAAAAAGCTGATGACCGTAATGATGATGCCGAACATAAAAACATTATAAGTAATCCTTAGAAGCCGGTACTTTTTCTGTAATACGATCCCCAGCAGGTAAAGATCTTTTATCATTGAATTATAAACAGATTCCCGGTCTTTTATCAGCTCATTCATTGCACGTTCATACTCAGGATAGGGCATTTTATAAAAATTTCCGAAAAAAAGAAGGTTGACATTTCTTTCTTCAGCCTCCTTTTTGGTAAAGGCTCCTTTTGATATGGATGGCCGGGTTGCAAGAATTGCAAAGATAACACACAGCACGCTCACTATCAATAGTATGGAAGTTGGGATAATCAGATAATGGTTAACCGGACGGTCCAGTTTGGGGAAAATGGTCGTCAGCGAAACGGAAATAATGATTGTGCTAATAGAGAGTAAAATATTGGCCTTACTGTCTATGGACTGGCTAAGTCCGTTGTGGTTCCCTAAAGTGGTACGGAATAATGTTTCTACTCCTTTCTCCAGTTTCATTTCTTTATACTTTTCATCTTTTTTCATCTTTTTTTCAACGGTCCCCATGGATTGAGCTGGACCAGGATCTTTATGACTTTCCATTTATTTATGCTTTAATTTTTTTCCTTATACTGCTTAAAGGACAGCAACCTTATTTCCGTACCCATAATATCCGTTTGACCTCGGCAATATCTTCAGGGGGAAAATGCTGCCCGGACAGGAATTTTCCGGCAATATCCGCACTGCTGTTTCCGGGCTCTGCAGGTGACCCTGCAAGACCGGTATTGCGAAACCAGGCTGCTAATAAAATATTTATTTTACCGTTAAATTCTGTTTTCCCTTCCCGGCAAAGCCGTTCCGCTTCCCGCACCTCCTCCTCGGCATGTGTAATATCAGGGTATGTAAACTTGGGATCACGGCCTTTTTCCAGCAGGGAGGCAACATGGCTTTTTGCCTTGTTCAAAACATCAATTTTAAAATGGTTTACGTTCACTCTCAGACCCTGCAATCCGCTTATACCCTGCAGATCCTCTATTTCGAAATGTTCCACTTTGTTTTCCAAAAGCCCTTTGTGCTGCAGAAAGGTGATATATTTTTCATATTCTTCCGCTTCATAGGAATGGGTATATACAATCGTAATTTTTCCGGGCTGGGTAATTCTTTCGTTTGAGTTTTTGATGTGTGCCTTATCTATCCTCTTTTTTACCACTTCATATTTGGCATTATAAGATCCATCGACATCAAACCGTTTTTCATCCATTCTGAAACGGATAGCAATCGGCATGCTGAATGCCAGGATCAGAGAGGTTACTTCCATAGGATAAGGAAGGGATGTCCTGATAAGCTCGTGCTCTGTTTCCATTTCGCACAGCGTTTCCAGCTGCCATAGGCGTAGATTATCAAAATAGATCTTGTGGAATTCCTTATTCTCGCTGATGGACTGTCCGATGTACAGATTATACTCTACCCCATCGGTTTTGAAGCGCTCGTAATAATGAGGGTAAATCTCCTGAGCCTGCTGCTGCCTCTCATCCAGAATCTCTGCAAAGTTTGAATTAATTCTGGTTACGGTCTCATCATAAAGTCTTCTGGCATTATAAAATATCTCAGTTTTCCGGTCCAGCTTATGCAGATAGCTGTTCAACAGTTGATACTTTTCTTTAGGAAAATTTACTTTTCTGAACAAAGGATGAACCTCCGATCTCAGGTAGGAAAGCATATTCTGCTCAAGGTTATTTTGAAAGGATTTTTCAAGCTGTACGGCAAACTTATTCAGTTCAAATTTAATTTTTTCAATGACAGGCACTTTCCCGGATGGCTGAAAATGATCTAAAAGAGCAAGAACACTGTTCAGCTGGTCCCGGAGATCTTTTTTAATCACCTCGTTTCTTTTATCCGATGATCCCTTAATATCAATTTGCCCGTAGAGCGGATACACTTCATTGAAAATAATTTCATTGAAAACTTCGGACTGTTTATTGGTATCCGGGCTACGGAACGGTCGTATTTTATTTTTTATTTCCGTCCGAAATTTCCAGTATACGCTCTCGTGTATCGAGGTATACTCTTTTTGAATGACTGCATCTATCCGGGTTTCCATCTCCGTATATACCCGTTCCAGAGTATCGATGAGCAAAGGGGAAATAAGAGCGATCTTCTCATCCAGAAGGCTGTTGATCTCATATCTGTTTTCTGAGGAAAAGAATAAGATGCCCAATATTTTTCCATATTTTTCCAGTGGATAAAAAACAAAGCTCCGTATATGATTTCTTTCAAAAAAATCAGAAAATATATTCGGATCAAGCTTCCCGGCATCGGAGATGATAAAAGGTTTTCCGGTAAGCAGAATATCATCAAAAATCTTCCTGAATTCTTTTTTACTGACCTCATGAAGGTCATCAAGAAAAACACTTTTATCATAAGAGTCTATCAGTTCGAAAAAGTTCTTGTCATTGTCATAAATATAAACAGCTCCCGTAAGGCTTTTTATATTGAAGATAGACCGGAAAAGCTCATCGGGACTCGCCATATCCGTTTCTATTTCTTGCCGGGATTTGACCATAATGGACTTTAACATAGATAAGGACGTCTCTTTGGTGACATCCGTGAGGCTGATCAACATAAAACCTTTGATCAGCCAGCTGTCTGCAGGAAATTTTTCTTTCCAAAGGCCGGTATTATCAAAATTGTCCAGCAATTCATAGATTTCCTCTTCGGAAATTATTTTGCTGCTTTCCATTTGCAGCGCTTCCAGGTATTCCAGGTTGAAAACCGCACGGTAATATCTTACGATGCCGTCTTTGTGCCTCACATCAATAATTATGGGAAAATTAACATCCAGTTCTATCTTATGATATAATGAAAGGATAAACAGGCATTTCATTTTATAGAGATGTTCCGCCGGATAGCCGTAGAGATCATACGCTTCATTATCTCTGAAAACATTTTCAAATGCCTCCGTCGGAAGGAAATAAGCATTACGGAAGGGGGCTGTCAGCGCTTTAAGGTCCGATCCGGAGGCGGCCGCCGGCAGGATTGCTTCTGTCATTTCATTTAGCAACTCTACGTGTGGTAACAACGAAGGCCAATCTTCAACCCCCTCTTCCAGTACCGGATTTTTACCTATTTCCGAGACGATATACCTGGCATATCTGGTTTTACAGCCTGCTGAATGTTTAGCTTTTCCTCTCCAGAAATCGGCCAGCTTGTGAAAAGAAAGAAGATACCTGAAAGGGCTTTCCCAATCCTGATTTACCATTTTACGCTTTTTTGGTTATCTGCCGCTTTTTCTGATGATCAGCCTGAGGGCAGGATTATCTGTAATAAAGCTCCAAAACCAGTTATAAGCCAGTTTCATCTTATTACCAAAACCCACCATGGCAATAATATGGATGAACAGCCATACCAGCCAGGCAACGAACCCCTTCAGAAACCCATTTTTTGGCAGGTCTACCACCGCATTCCTTTTAGAAATAATGGCCATTGATCCGTTGTTCTTATAGACAAATGGCTGCCCTTTCTGATTTTCCGTCCATCGGACAAGATTTTCTGACAGCTGCTTTGCCTGCTGGATCGCTACCTGAGCCACCTGCGGATGCCCCGAAGGATAAGCAGGGTCTGAGGTCTGCAGACAAATATCTCCTAAGGCATATACATCTTCCGCATCAACAACTCTGTTATACTCATCCACTATGATCCTGCGCCCTCTTCCGACTGACTGCAGGGGTATCCCGGGAACCTTCCTGCCAATAACTCCCGACGTCCACAATAAAGTGGCGGCAGGTATAATGTCCCCTGTCGACAGCGTCACCTTATCATCCTTATAATCTTTTACCGAAGTCTTCAACAATACTTTTACATTAAGGTTTTGAAGCTGTTGTAAGGCTTCCTGCTGAGACTTTCCACTCATAGGCGCCAGAAGGCTTTCCCCTGCATTAATAAGATAAATCCCTCCCAGGTTATCTGTTATTTCAGGATAATCCTTCCTCAGGAGCTTCTCCCCCATCTGGGCAATCATACCTGCGATCTCCACTCCCGTTGCCCCGCCGCCGGCAATTACAACATTTTGATATTTCGTAATATTTTCCCTGTTGCTTAGTTTTGATGTTCTTTCAAGATTTTCAAGAAGATGGTTTCTTAAGATTAAGGCATCATCTATGGTCTTCATAGGATACGCATTTTTCTCCACATTTTCCATCCCGAAAAAGTTGGTCTCGGTTCCTAATGCCAAAACAGCAATATCATACTGAAGTGACCCGGTATCTGTATGTATGGTTTTACGGGCGGTATCTATTTCTTCAAATTCTCCGTAATGGAAGTACAGATTGTCTTTTTCCTGCATCATCCTTCTGAAAGGATAACATATATTGGAAACCTCGATAAAGGCAGTGGCTACCTGATAGATAAGGGGCGGAAAAAAATGATAATTATTTTTGTCCACGATCGTGATTTCAAAATTTTTATTTCCTGAAAGGCTTTTGGCAAGATTTATTCCTGCAAATCCGCCTCCTATGATTACAATCTTTTTCATATTGATAACATATCAGAATCCGTTGGTAAAACTTTTAAAAAACTCCGCACGGTATACATCGCCTATTGGAAGTTCGGTATCATTGATGTAGATCGTATTATTGTCAAATGATTTTATATAAGTGGTATTGACAATGTATGACTTACTGACCCGTATAAATGTCGGTAATGTAATTTTTTTGTGTATCGTTTTTAAATTCATGGCCGCAATTATTTTTTCAGAAGGCGTGTAGATGACTACGTAATCCTTTAGCCCTTCAATAAATTGGATATCAGCATAGTTGATTTTGTAGAATCTTCTTTCCGCTTTTATAATTATATATTCATCAGTACTTTTTTCAAAAAAATTTTTGGGAATGCCACCGGATAATCCCGCGGTAAAACTCTTATACTGTAACGCTTTTTCCACGGCTTTCCTCAGGCGGGTATCGGCAAAGGGTTTCAGCAAATAATCTATGGCATTAAGCTCATAGCTCTTTAAGGCGTAATCCGAGTATGCGGTCGTAAAAATAACCAGGCTTTCTTCCGGGATCTTATCGATCAGTTCCAATCCTGACATCCCCGGCATTTCAATATCCAGGAATATCAGATCTACTTTATTTTTTTCCAGGAAATCCAATGCCGGTAAAGCGTTGGAAAAGCTCCCGATAACTTCCGGCTCCGATATTTCATCAAGCATTATTTTAAGCTCTTCCCTGGCTAAGGGTTCATCGTCTATAATGATACAGTTCATAAGGGTAATTTTAATTTCACAATGTATTTTTTGTTTTCTGCAGATATTTCTAAGTGATATTGATCCTTTTCATACAACAGCTCAAGTCTTCTCCTGATATTCCTGAGGCCCAGGCCGCCATATTTATCGGCTACCGGGTCTTTACCATTATAAGAATTGACGCATTTGAAACTAAGTTCCTGACCATCGTATAAAAATTCAACCGCTATAAAGATGTTGGAACCGGTACCTTTATGGCTGTGTTTCAAAGCATTCTCAACGAATGGTATAAAAAGGTTGGAATAGATCCCCCATACTTTTGCATCACCAACATCAAAATTCAGATTAACTGAAAAATCGAAATCATCTCTCCTGATTTTTTCCAGACTCAGGAGATTATTGATGAAGTTGACTTCGGAAGCCAAGGGCACCTTTTCTTCACTGCTCTCATATATCTGGTATCTCAGAAGGTCGGAAAGCTTTATAATGACCTCTGTTGCTTTTATCGGATTAATCCGGATAAGAGCCTTGATATTATTTAGCATATTGAACAGAAAATGAGGGGTAACCTGCTTTTTCAGTTCGTTCAGTTCAAACTGATAGGTTACCGTCCTGAGTTCGGATAATCTTTGGGAATCCTTGATCCATCGTTGCAGGAGCTTGATGGTTGTTGTGTACAGAATAATCAGAATGGCGATGATGATCTTGGAATTGATCGTCACCTTATCTATAATGAATTCGGGGAAGAACAGGAAAACCATAAGCATGAAAAGCTTGCTTCCTGCGAAAATCATGGCGACCAGTAGCAGGATATACATGATATACCTGGCTTTAAGGAAGAACCGCGGCACCAATATATAGGTATTGAAATAGATCATTATCAGAAAAATAAAATAAACAGCAATAAAAGGATATATTTTGCCGGATTCTTTTAAACTCTGATCCGGAGTTGTTCCGTAAATCAGAACAATAAACAGCCAGGCAAGCAACAGACCATGCCTGTATATTCTGAATTCCTTATGAACCAAAAATCTGATTATTTTCTGATTGCTGACATTCCTAAAATCCATTTACCGAATATTTTATTGCAAAATTACCCATTATCTCTTTCAAGAATTAAAAATTATACAAAACCCCCTTTTCCATCTACTAAAATAACAGGGAACGGTTTCGTATAAAATACAGAGGGCTTCGTATAAAAAGAAAAAGGTGATTCTGCATTTTATGTTGCTTTGTATAAAGTTTTTAGCAACCAATGACTATACCGGCAAACAGGTCAGTGCAGATCGGTAAAGATAACCAGGGGTACCAGAAACGGTTCACGAGCCGGCCGGTTCTCCATGGCAGGGATTACCCTTTGTGGCCCTTAAAAAACATCAGGTAAAAGATAACACATTCAGATGGAAAAGAAATCATATTCTAGATTAATAACAGACGTGGATAGAAGTACCGTATGGCGTCTGTGCACCAATATTAATGCATGGAAGGAGTGGGATTTTAATTTTTTACAGTCAGAGATTACGGGTGCCGTACAAAGGGGAAGCGTTTTCAAAGTAAAGCACAGAATATTTCCTGCGGTAAAAGGTTACATCAGCACCTGCAATTTTGAACGGGAGCTGATTTTAGCCATTCCTCTTCCTTTAGGATATATATACCGGAGTTATATTTTCGAGATGTCGGGCAAAAGCGTGAAACTCAGCATTACCAATTCAACAGCCGGTTTATTCTCAGCAGTCTACCATATCGCGGTAAAAATCCTGAATTCATACACAGAAGAAGACCTTGACATAATCGCCAGGGAATGTACCGGAAATAAACCCTGCATAACATCTTAAAAACATTATATAATGTTACATTATTTTTTTAAGCTTTTTTACCCGTCAGAACTTCATGTTTTTTGGCTGGCGGAAGATATTAACGATCATTTCCCGGATGCCCGCTGTGTTTTCCCGGATGCCCGGTTTAAATATTTGAAAATTTCCTGTCAGGACAATTTTGAAATTAATGAGATACGGTGGCTTTTCACTTTTTATGGGGTCAAGCCCGAGAAAATATGGAAATCTCAATATCCTGAGGATATAGACATGATATAATATGCAGCAAATCGAAAAAAAAGAACAGACGTTCAGCCTGATCAAAGAAACCACAAAAAAAGTATTGTTTGCAGAAGGCAGATTTGATGCAAAGACCCAGGTGATTGCAGACGCCGCCGGAATTCACAGGACGCTGATCAACTATTATTTCAGATCTAGAGATAACCTCATCACCAGTGTCATCAATGATTTTCTGCGGATGGAGGAAGAAAGGTCGGCTATTATAGGTCACCCTGATTTTTCATTCAGGGATAAAATAACCATGTACATCGACAAAAGCATCACCTTGAACCTGGAGTACCCTTATCTCGGAATTTACATTTTCCGGCTGAAGGGGCATGAATTAAATGCTGTCCGGGCAAATACTTTAAGAAAACTCTACCAGGGCCTGTGCACAGAAATCACGGAGGGAAACTTCAGGCGCATCAACCCCTTACATTTCGTTATCAGCATGGAATCATTATTAACATTCCCGAATATGGCCCTAAAACATCTGCTTGTAAACAACCTACTAAATGATACCCTTACGATAGAAGCAATTGCGGCACAGATTAAAGAGGCCATATTAGCTTCCCTACTAAAAAATTAACAAATACCGATGTATAGAATTATGAGTAAAAAACGTACGACTTTACAAAAACTGAAAATGGGACTGGCAAGCCTTCTTTTGGCTATAATTCCCTGTTCTTTTTCAGCACAGCAGCAGATATCATTGCAGGAAGCCATAAAACAGGCTTTACAAAACAAGGCCGAAGCAAAAAAAGCGGAACTGAAAATCAGGAAAGCCGAATACCGGATCAGAGAAGCCAAGGCCGGTATGCTGCCCCAGATCAGCGGGTCTGCAAATTTATCTTACGATCCTGTGATCCAAGAGTCTCTGCTGCAGTTCGGCGGTGAGAAAATACGGGCAACAATGGGTCAGACCTGGAACTCCGGGGCATCGGTAAGTTTGAACCAGGCCCTTTATGACCAGAGCGTCTTCATAGGCCTGAAAGCAGCTGCAACCACCAGGGAATTTTATATCATCAATACCCGGATCACCAGCGAACAATTGATTGAAAATGTGGCAACGGCCTATTATAAAGTGCTTGTACAGGAAGAAAATTTGAAAACAATCCAGGAAAGCTATACAAATACGGAAAAGGTAAGAGCGATCATTAAAAGCCTGGTGGAAAGCGGATTATCAAAAAAAATAGATTTGGAAAGAACTACTGTACAGTTAACCAATATCGGTTCGGACAGACAGAGACAGATCAATTCTTTGGAACTAAGCAAAAATTCACTGAAGTTTTATATGGGAATCCCTATCGAATCCGAAATAGAGCTGGAAGAGAAGAGCATTGAAACAAGACCTGAACTTATGATGAGTACTCCGGATATGGAGAACCGTTCAGAACTAAAAAGTCTGATTAAGCAAAAACAGCTCCTGCAGTATAGTAAAGAATCCACAAAAGCCAACCTGTACCCAACCGTCTCATTACAGGCCAAATACGGATGGGCCGGTATGGGTGCTCATTTCCCCTTTACCAACGGCTACGGAAACGGCGTACTCTGGAGTGATTACTCCAGCATAGGTCTGAATATAAAAGTTCCCATTTTTTCAGGAGGTGCTACCAAAGCCAAAATACAGCAGGCCGAGATCGACATCCTGAATGCCGACCAGGACATTGCCAATGAAAAACTAAATCTGGATCTCGAATACAAAAACGCGGTTGCCAATATGGAAAACTCATTAATAAATATCGAAAGCATGAAAAACAATGTATTGCTGGCAGAAAAAGTACAAAAAGACTCCAGGTCTAATTACCAGTACGGCCTGGCTACCCTTACGGAGGTTTTGGATGCCGAGAAATCACTTACAGAAGCCAAACAGAACCATGCCAATGCATTACTGGATTACAGGCAGGCAGAAATTCAACTCATCAAATCCAGAGGAGAACTCAATACTTTACAAAACCCTTAACTGAAATGAAAAAAAAAATAACCTATATAGCAGCAGCGGCAATACTTACCGGTCTGGCAGCATATAAAATCACCGGTAACAAGCAACAGCAGGAAGCTGAGGTTAAAGAAGTTGCCAAGCAGGTAGAAAAGATCAACGTCAATGTACTGCCTGCAAAAAGAGAATACATCAGTACAGATTATATAGCCAACGGAACTTTCATCCCCTGGCAGGAAATGAATCAATCTTCCGAAATATCAGGACGTATTGTAGACGTTCTGGTAAAGGAAGGCTCCAGGGTAAATGCAGGACAGATCCTGGCTACGATCAAAAGGGATGCTATTGAGGTGGATGTCAGTCAGGCAGAGAACCATCTGCAAAATGCTGTTATCGATAATCAGCGGTATGAAAATGCCTATAAGACCGGAGGGGTAACAAAACAGCAGCTGGACAATTCAAGACTACAACTCAAAAATGCCCAAACTTCTTTAAAAGCCCAGGGTGTAAAAGTAAATGACACCAGCATCCGCGCAGGAATAAGCGGTACCATCAATAAGAAAATGGTACAGCCGGGAAGTATTGTTTCTCCCGGCGCTCAGATGTTTGAAATTGTTAATATCAATACATTGAAACTTTCCGTGCTGGTTGACGAGAGCCAGATCGGAAGACTGGTTCCGGGGCAGCAGGTTTCCATCAACGTAAGTGTCTTGCCGGAAACTCATTTTACCGGCACCATAACATTTATTGCTCCGAAAAGTACTGCTTCGCTGAATTTCCCTGTTGAAATTAAAGTTCCCAATAATGGACAGCTTAAGGCAGGGATGTATGCCACTGCCACCTTTAAAACGAACAGCGGTACAGAAAGCCAAAACATGCTTACCATTCCTTCCGAGGCTTTTGTAAACGGAGTAAGCTCCGGCCAGATCTATATTGTCCATCATGGAGCAGCTAAATTAATTAAAGTACAGACGGGCAAAGTTTACGGAAATAAAGTACAAATCATAAACGGATTACATGAGGGGGAACAGATCATTACCAGTGGTCAGATCAACCTTGACAACGGAGCAAAAATCAATATTGTAAAGCAATAAGTATGAAACTGGCAGAAATATCAATAAAGAGACCCACCCTGATTATAGTAATATTTACCTTATTCACCTTGGGCGGATTATTAAGTTACTCGATGATGGGGTATGAGTTAATTCCGAAATTCGAGACCAATATGGTTACCATTTCCACAGTCTATCAGGGTGCATCGCCAAGTGAGGTGGAAACTTCGGTTACCCGCAAGATCGAAGATGCCGTAGGAGCTTTGGAAAATGTAAAAAAAGTAGAATCTTCATCCTATGAAGGCCTGTCTGTCGTAAGCATCACACTAAATACCGGTGCTGATGTAAATTATGCACTTAACGATGCCCAGCGGAAAGTAAATGCCATCCTCTCGGACCTTCCTGAGGATGCAGACAATCCTTCACTGAATAAATTTTCATTAGATGACCTGCCGATCATCACGATGAGCATCAGCAGCAGCAAGCTTAACAACAAAGACCTTTACAACCTCCTCGATAAAAAGATTGAACCTATTTTTTCAAGGGTGAACGGGGTTGCAAAGGTTGACCTGATCGGAGGACAGGAAAGAGAGATCCAGGTTAACATCGATGAAAAAAAACTTCAGGGATACGGGCTCTCCATCAGTGATGTTCAGCAAGCGGTACTTTCTTCTAACTTAGATTTTCCGACCGGTAGTATAAAGACGAGGACATCCAAATCAACCATCAGATTATCCGGAAAATACAAGTCTGTTGATGAAATGAGCCATCTTGTCATTTCTTCAAAAAGCGGAATACAGATACGGCTTTCAGATGTCGCAATGGTTTTTGACACCCAAAAAGACGTGGAGAAGATTGCAAGATACAATCAAATATCAACCATCCTGGTGCAGGTAAAAAAACAATCTGATGCTAATGCCGTTACCGTGTCGGAGAATATTAAAAAGACGATCGATAAAGTTGAGCAGGGGTATGCCCAGCAGGGTATAACCCTGAAAATAGTGAACAACACCACTGATTTTACCTTAGCTTCTGCGGAACACGTTATATTTGATCTGTTCTTGGCTATTATACTGGTGGCTATCGTGATGCTCCTTTTTCTCCATAGTATCCGGAATGCGTTTATCGTAATGGTGTCTATCCCCCTATCCCTGATTGCCACTTTTATCGGGATGTACCTTATGGGGTACACCCTGAATCTGATGAGCCTGCTGGGACTTTCGCTGGTCGTGGGAATATTGGTAGACGATGCCATTGTGGTGCTGGAAAATGTGTACCGTCATATGGAAATGGGCAAAAGCAGAATCCGGGCGGCTTATGACGGTGCTTCTGAAATCGGCTTTACCGTATCCGCTATCACCCTGGTTATCGTCGTGGTATTTTTACCCATTGCAATGAGTTCCGGGCTGGTGGCTGATATCCTTGCACAATTCTGTATTACCGTGGTCATTGCTACCCTCCTGTCACTTTTAGCCTCTTTTACCATTATTCCGTGGCTGTCTTCAAGATTTGGGAAACTTGAACATTTTACCGGCAAAAATTATTTTCAGAAATTCATCCTTTGGTTTGAAAAACAATTGGATCAGTTTACCCATTGGATCACCGATATACTCCGGTGGTGCCTGAAGACCACCTTAAGGAGAACAGCCACCGTTGTTTTTACTTTTATCATTCTTCTGTCTTCATCTATGCTGGTAAAATTCGGGTACATAGGATCTGAATTTTTCCCAAAGACAGACCGGGGCCAGTTCCTTGTCCAGATGGAACTGCCTAAAGATGCAACCGTTGAAAAAACCAATCGTCTTACCCTGGAGGCCGAGAGATTTTTAAGAGGAAACAGGGAGGTGGTAGATATGATTACTACGGTAGGTCAACAATCATCGGGATTTGGAAGTTCACAGGCCACAGTATACCTGTCTGAAATACAGGTCATCTTAACGGACAAATCGGAGCGTTCCGAAAGCACGGATATTCTGGCAGCTAAGATCAAACGCCAATTGGAGGAAAAATTTACGGGTATTGAATTTAAAACGGTTCCTATAGGACTGATGGGAGCTGAAAGTTCTCCCATAGAGCTGGTAGTTACCGCGCGGGACAATGCAACAGCGACCAAAGAAGCAACAAGAATATTGGAATTATTGAAAAAAATTCCCGGGGCTGTAGATGCAAAGTTATCAACAGACACCGGGAACCCTGAAATTCAGGTTACCATAGACCGGGATAAAATGGCCGCTCTAGGCTTGACCCTCTCTGATGTAGGAAAGACCATGCAGTCTGCGTATAATGGAAATACAGATGGCAAGTTTAGATCCGGAGAATATGAATATGATATTAATATCCGGTTTGCTGACAATGACAGGAAATCTATAGACGATATCAGGAATCTGCTGTTTACCAATTCTGCTGGTGAACAGATCAGGCTTATCCAATTTGCCACGGTTGAAATGGGGGCCGGCCCAAGTCTCCTGCAGAGAAGAGACAAGTCGTCATCCGTTAAGGTTTTGGCAAAAACAGTCGGTCGATCCACCGGGGACGTGGCCGCTGAATGGGCAGCCCAGTTTATGAATAGCAATAAAAAGCCCGCCGGTGTAGAGTATATCTGGAATGGTGATATGGAAAATCAGCAGGAAGGTTTCGGAACCATTGGAATCGCTTTGCTGGCGGCCATCATATTGGTTTATCTTGTAATGGTATCGTTATATGACAGTTTTATATATCCTTTTGTGGTATTATTCTCTATTCCCATGGCGATCATAGGTGTTTTGGTCATACTGGCCCTCACCAGAAACTCCCTTAATATCTTCACTTTGCTTGGAATGATAATGCTGATCGGCCTTGTGGCAAAAAATGCGATCTTGATCGTTGACTTTACCAACGCCAGAAAAGCAGAAGGTGCGAGCACATACGATGCAATTATCCAGGCAAACCATGCCCGCTTACGCCCTATCTTGATGACCACGATTGCCATGATATTCGGTATGTTGCCAATCGCACTGGCAAAAGGAGCGGGAGCAGAAATGAATAACGGGCTGGCCTGGGTAATCATAGGCGGGCTGATGTCTTCACTATTCCTTACCCTGATCATTGTTCCCGTTGTATATTCCCTGTTTGATTCCATCATACGAAAAATGGGTAAAGAAGAAAAAACAGATTATGAAGCGGAAATGAAAGCCGGTTACGAGCATAGAGCATTAAATGATGACGGCTTTACACCAAAACATACGGACTGAAAGTTACGCTTACGCTCTTCGAAGTCTGAGACTTCGGAGAGCGTAGTTGTACGCAAATTGAAATTGGTTATTTATACGGCCTCCCGGATCTGTTTTTATTCTTTACTTTGGAATACAAAACAACTCATAAACAACAATATGGAAACAGCCAACACAAACTACAACGCGAATTCCTCAGGACAATTACAGGTAGGCGGCGGCGCCCAGTTCTGGGTGTACATTTCGCCAGAGAACGACACCGTAAAAATGATTACCCAGTGGAAAGTCACTTTTTCCCAGGGAAACTGGAGCGACACCATTTCCAGCGAACAGCCTACCCGCCAGATCAAGACGGACGGCCTTTCAGGGATCTTCAATATCAAAGTGGAAATGATGAGTGGCTCTACCGGAACATGGCGTGAAATCCCGCCGAAGGAAGGCAGCAAAAACCAGATCGGATGCAATTCCAACTGCGCCTCGATGGTGGGAATCGTTGCCGACAGTACCAATCCGCCTCCGGGAGCCATCAATGCCCATTTCTGGACTACCTGGGATGCATTCTGCAAGTCAGGCGCTGAATAACTTATGTTATTTATAAACAAAGCTCTTCGAAGTCTGAGACTTCGAAGAGCTTTTGTTTTTCTTCTTCGCCTTCCTGAAGTCCCACGGCGATATGGCTGTCTTATCCGCCCACAAGCCCAGCTTTTTTTCTTTCGCCTCATCCTGCAGCTTCTGAAGCTCCGTGTTTTTGGAGGCCTTGAAATACCACCAGCCGAAGCCGGCTTTTACGATTTCCCGGGACAGGTATTTGTCGCCGTCATAGAAAACCCCGGCGACGCCTCTTCCGTAGCGGTCCTTCCCTATTTTATAAAAGGTTACGGTTTTCCCGAAAATCTGGTCGGAGGTAAACTGTTTGGCATTCTTCCCGAAGGCCTGGCCGCTTTCCGGACAGTCGACTTCCGCGAGGCGGAGGGTCTGCTCGGTGTTGTCCGGGAGTAAAACCACAACGGTATCGCCGTCTTTTATCTTGATGACTTTGCCTTTGGCCTGTGAGAGCAGGAAGGCGGAAACGGCGAAAAACAGGATGGATAAAATCTTCTTCATAAATATCAGACGGAATAGGAAATGTTAAAAAACAATCCGCAAAGCTAGTGATAATGTCGCTTCGCAGGAAAACAGGAAGAAAAATAATCTTGAAATCTTCAGGAAGCAAATGCCGGACCGCCATCGGAAACAATGAAATTTCAGCTTCAAATTAAGGATAAAGAAGGATTTCAGATAACAAAATATAAACAACTGAAAACGAAAAGACTAAACATCCGTATCACAAAATAAGTACCTGCAGGCCACAAAAAAGACTAAAAAAATGTTTTATCGTAAAGAATTTTATATATTTGCACCATCTAACAATTAAAAAAAAATTTACTATGTCAGACATTGCATCAAGAGTAAAAGCTATCATCGCTGATAAGCTTGACGTTGAAGAAACAGAAGTAACTCCAGAGGCTAGCTTCACCAACGATTTAGGAGCAGATTCACTGGATACGGTTGAACTTATCATGGAATTTGAAAAAGAATTCAATATTCAGATCCCTGATGATCAAGCTGAAAAAATTACTACTGTAGGTCACGCTATCGCTTACATCGAAGAAGTAGTAAATAAATAATATTCTTCAACAAAAAGAAATTAAACAAAGTTTATGGAATTAAAAAGAGTAGTTGTAACCGGGTTTGGAGCAATAACGCCAATTGGAAAAAATGCAAAAGAATACTGGGAAAATCTTGTGAAAGGTGAGAGCGGAGCCGCTCCTATTACTCTTTTTGATGCCACAAACTTCAAGACCAAATTCGCCTGCGAAGTAAAAAATTTCGATCCGCTGCAGCATTTCGACAAGAAAGAAGCTAAAAAGATGGACCGGAATACCCAGCTGGGACTTGTAGCAGCAAGGGAAGCGGTGGAACACTCAAGAATTATCGAAGACCAGGTGGATAAAAACCGGGTCGGCGTAATCTGGGGTTCAGGAATCGGAGGCCTGGAAACCTTTGAAACCGAAGTCTTAGGATGGGCCAATACGGAGATCCCGAGATTCAACCCTTTCTTTATTCCAAAAATGATCGCCGACATCACACCGGGGCATATCTCTATCGAGTATGGCTTCCACGGACCGAACTATACCACGGTTTCCGCCTGTGCATCGTCAGCGAACGCGTTAATTGATTCCAAAATGCTGATCCAGCTCGGAAAAGCAGACGTTATTGTGTGCGGAGGCTCTGAAGCAGCCGTTACAGCCAGTGGCGTCGGCGGATTCAATGCAATGATGGCACTTTCAACAAGAAATGATGATCCCACAACGGCTTCAAGACCTTTCGACAAAGACCGTGACGGTTTTGTACTGGGTGAAGGCGCAGGATGTATCGTCCTTGAAGAATATGAACACGCCGTAAAACGCGGGGCGACTATTTATGCAGAATTAAAAGGCGGCGGCCTGAGTGCAGATGCACACCACATGACGGCACCGCATCCTGAAGGACTGGGCGCTTACCTCGTCATGAAAAACTGCCTGGAAGACGCGGGACTTACTGCTGATGAAGTAGACCATATCAATATGCATGGTACCTCTACTCCATTAGGAGACATCGCAGAATCCAATGCCATTTCAAAATTATTGGGCGAGCATGCTTTCAATATTCAGATTAATTCTACAAAATCAATGACGGGCCACCTGCTGGGTGCTGCCGGCGTTATTGAAGCTATTGCTGCGTTGGGAACAATTATTCATGGTATTGTTCCTCCTACCATCAACCATTTTACCGATGACGAAAATATCGACAGCCGACTGAACTTCACGTTCAACGAAGCTGCGAAGAAAGATGTGAAAGTAGCCATGAGCAATACTTTTGGGTTTGGTGGGCATAACGCTTGCGTTCTATTTACGAAAATCTAAACTTACTGAATGGAGTTACAGAAATACTTTTCTAAATTCCTTCTCAAAAAAAGAAAAAGACAGCTTACGGAGAGAGATTACTTTCTCAGTACCGAACTGACGAAAGTACTCGGCACTGAGGTACAGAATATCGCGCTCTACCGGGAAGCCTTTTCTTTGAAAAACTCTTCTAAAAAAGACAGCAATTACGAAAGGCTCGAATTTTTGGGAGATTCCGTTTTGGGTACAATTATTTCCTGTCATCTGTTTCATACCTATCCTCAGGCTAATGAAGGATACCTGACGCAGATGAAATCTAAAATTGTGAATAGGAAGAACCTGAATAAGTTAGGAGACGACCTGAAACTTACTGACCTCCTGCAGAAGCAGAATTCCGTAGCGTTGGGTGAGAATATCTCCGGCAATTTATTGGAAGCCTTAATCGGTGCCATTTATCTGGATTTCCAATATGATACCTGCAAAAGGATCGTTCTGGAAAGACTGCTGACGCCGACGGAAATCAATAAATTGGAAAACAAAATCGTCAGCTACAAAGGCCTTCTGCTGGAATGGAGCCAGAAGAAGAAGCTGAACATAAAATATGAAACCTGTGAGGAAATCCAGGTGAACAAGTCGGTTGTTTTCCGCTGCCATGTATGGCTCGGAGAGGAAAAAATCGCCAATGCCACGGAAACTTCCAAGAAAAAGGCAGAAGAAAAAGCGGCGCAACGGGCATTTTATATTTTAAACAAAAAAGAAAACATCCTTGGAAATCCAAAAACTTTATGACCTTGACGATACAGAATTTGAAAATATTACCATTGGACTGGTAAGATTGGCAAAGCATATCCCGGATCATGAGTTTTTCTTCAGAGTCAATCAGATCAACGGCCTTAAGTTTAAAAGGATCGAAGACTTTATCCTGAACGGGGATTTCTTCGATTACCACTTTCCGAGATTTGAAGCGTACCACAAGTTTACCAGGACCTGTTTCACTTTTATTTCCAATAAATCTTCAGAAAGTAAGCAAAAAAGATTACCGGCTGAACTTTTTTCGGAAGAAGATAACATTAAATTTTTATTAAATAATCAGGTAGAAGTACAATATATTTTGCACAGTTCGGAACAGTTTCCTGATTTTTCCGTAATTTTGCTCCCTGAAAATCTTGTTTTTCCGATTCAAGATTATACATTAGGTTCTGAGGAAGAACTTTATCAAATTATCCAGTATTATGAATAAGTATTTAAAGAAGACAAAAATTATCGCAACACTCGGTCCGGCTTCATCGTCGAAGGAAGTAATGTTAGGGTTAATGAAAGCAGGTGTTGACATTTTCAGAATCAATTTTTCACACGCTGACTACGACTTAGTTCGTTCAAATATCGACATCATCAGAGAACTCAACAGAGAATACGGTTTCTCCGTTGGAATTTTAGGGGATTTGCAAGGTCCTAAATTACGGGTAGGGGTTGTGAAGGAAGGTTCTTATCTTAATCCGGGAGACATCCTTACATTCACCAACGAAAAGATCGAAGGAGACTCTACAAAAGTGTACATGACATACCAACAGTTTCCGCAGGACGTAAAAGTCGGGGAAAGAATCCTGATCGATGACGGAAAGCTGGTATTGGAAGTAATGGAAACCAACCTTACCGATACGGTAAAAGCAAAAACCATCCAGGGAGGACCGCTGAGCTCTAAAAAAGGAGTCAACCTTCCGAATACGAATGTTTCCCTTCCTGCATTAACGGAAAAAGACATCCAGGATGCCAACTTCATGCTTGACCAGGAAGTAGACTGGATCGCCCTTTCTTTCGTACGCCATGCCCAGGATATTATCGATCTTAAAGAGCTGATTTCCAAACATCCGAACGGAAAATTGAAAACCCCGATCATCGCGAAAATCGAAAAGCCGGAAGGTGTAAAGAATATCGACGAGATTCTTTTGGAATGCGACGGACTGATGGTGGCCCGTGGAGATTTAGGGGTGGAGGTTCCGATGGAAGAAGTTCCTGCGATCCAAAAAACATTAGTGGAAAAGGCAAGATTCTATTCCAAGCCGGTCATTATCGCGACCCAGATGATGGAAACGATGATCAACAGCTTAACACCGACGAGAGCGGAAGTGAACGATGTTGCCAACTCGGTACTGGACGGAGCGGATGCCGTAATGCTTTCAGGAGAAACTTCCGTGGGAAGATATCCTGTACAGGTCGTGGAAAACATGGCGAAAATCGTAAAAAACATCGAAACCACGCATTTCTACCAGCATAAGAACGAGCCGATTGAAAAAGATTTCAACTGCATCGACGAGAGGTTTATTACCAACAGGGTTTGCCTGGCAGCCGTAAGAATTGCAAAAACAACCAACGTTTCCGCAATCGTTACATTAACCAGCTCAGGATATACGGCGTTCCAGCTTTCCGCACACCGCCCGAATTCCCACATCATCGTATACAGCGGTAACAAAAGGGTCATCAATATGCTGAACCTTCTTTGGGGAGTCCACGCTTATTATTACGATATGAAGAAATCCACTGATGAAACGATTATCCAGGTGAATATGCTGACCCATAATTACGGGTACATTGAAGCAGGAGATTTCGTCATCAACATCAACGCCACTCCATCTTACGAAGGCGGAAAGACGAATACCTTAAGATTGACTACGGTTTAAATTAAATAACCGATTCGTATAAAAATAAAAAACTTCCCGAAAATTCGGGAAGTTTTTTATTTAAAGTCATCCGGATCTATATTTTCCTCGTTAAGGTCATAAATATTGATCTTGTTTTTGTAAAGATCATATAAAATCTTATCATCAAAAAGAGCGATCCCTCCTTTCATTTCAGGAGGTTCGTACTGAAAATCATAAGGATAGAACATTTTCCCGTCCCTCTGTACTATAGAATAACCGAATTTCTTTCTGAAAACAAAATGCCTTCTTCCGTATAAATTTTGCATTACCTCATCTACATCTTCGAATTCAAAAGGGATAACCACCTGATTGTCTTCGTTTACGGCTCCCAGTTTCCCGTTTTTCTTTAACAGGTACAAGCCGGCTAGCTCTCCGTTGGCCAGTACATGATAATCATATTCCGCAGGAATTCGTTTTCTTTTTTTATTAATCAGTCCCAGCTTTCCCTTTTCTGCAACGGCAACTACCGAAAAACAGGTCATCCGGTTATTTTCAAACGGAATGATGATTTCGCCTTTATAATTCAGTATCCCGAATTCATTATCCTTATTGAAACACAGCCAATATTTGGTAATATCATTAATTTCTTCATTTCTGTTGGGAGGAACAACATCAAAAGTAAGCATCTTATAAGGTCCGCTATCATAAATAAACGGAATGATTGCTTTATTTTTGTCATTAAGCAATCCTACTTTACCGTGCTGATCTATAGCCATAAAATACCCGGTATCTCCAAGCGGTAATAGCTGCGTATATATTTTCGGAATAATCAGTTTAAGTTTTTCGTCACGGATACCCAAATTTTTATCTCTTCCTGCAACAATATATTTTTTATAAGGCCGGTAAAAATATTCATCAAATAATTGGTTTGTCCTGGGATCATAAGTACTGAAAATTCTTTTGTTATTACCAAGGCTATCGAGAAGAATAAAACGGTTTTTATAGATTTCTGCATTACTATATCTGAAGGGAAGGATAACCTTTCCCTTTCTATCAATAATTCCTACAAAATTTCCTTTAAGCACTTCAAAAAGATTGCCCAATTTCCGGATTCTCCGGTATTTATCTGAAAGAATTTCAGCCTTGCTGTTAATCAGGAAAACATCATCTTTCTGTTGTAAAGTAATAACCCCCTTATTGAAATTATAACCTAAAAATTCTGTATCGGTATAAAAATCCTTGCCATATGGCTCCAGGTCTTTATTAAGGAGATACCATGTACTCCTGTCATTCTCTCTGACTAACCCAAAATAGAAATGGCCATAAGCAAGAATATCATCATACCGGAAATTCGTAAGATGAATTCCCTTTTCATTTACCAGATCCTTTTTTCCGTCCGGTCTGGTTTCTTTGATGAAATATTCAGATAATTTATAGGTATTTTCGTTTATATAAAGTCCTGCATCCTTTTCAGATCTGTAGATTACCTGCATATCTTTTTTTCTGAGGACTATTTGTTTATGATTAACGGTACCAATCAAATAATCCTCAAGATTCTCAACGTTCTCAAAATAATCGCTGCTCTGTACTCCGTTTTTATCTACAAAATAATAAAAAGGAATTTCTTCTTTTTCCATACAGGGCTTCGGCTGGCCACAATTAACTTTCCTGGTAACAGAAATATTTGCCTTTACTTTTGCATATCCGTATTTCGAAAAAATTCCTGCCGAAAGATATTTGGCAGGAATGATCTCTTTACCCCTCTGATCTATAAATCCCCACTGATCATTTTCTGCACTTAAAACCCTTGCCCTCCTGTCCTCTGATTCATTGGAAACTTTTTGAAATTCCCCGATAATAGAGTATTTGGCGTGAAGATTCCTGATGTCTGCAGAATCCGTCATGATGCCGTTCTTATCAACCGGAGTTAATCTCTGGGCAGAAATTGATAAGGAAACCGTAGAAAAGAACAGTGAAAAGAGGAATTTTTTCATGCTAGTTTCCGACAACCGTTTTTGCCGTCACAAATTCCCTCAATGCCAATAAAGAAAGCTCGGTTCCGTACCCCGAAGTCTTGGTTCCGCCAAATGGGAAACGCGGATCGGAGCTGGTCATCCGGTTGATGTTTACCGTTCCGGATTCCAGGTTTTCAATAAAAAACAACTGGCGGGTTTTATCTTGGGTCCAGACGGAATTGGAAAGCCCGAACGGAATATCATTAGCCATTTTTAAGGCTTCTTCATCATTCTTGGCAACCATCACCATTCCCAGAGGTCCGAAGAGCTCTTCCTGAAGGATCGGGTTGCCTTCTTTCACCCGGATCAGACCCGGCTTGAATTCATTGTCAGAAATCCTTTCCAACGGAAGAATAATTTCTGCACCGTGCTCCAGGGCTTTCTCAAACTGCTTTTCCAGGTCATCCGCCAGGTCGGGCCTTGCCATTCCGGCAATTTTCGTTTCCTTATCCATCGGGTCCGCCGGAACGAATTTTTTATATTCTTCAATAAATTTCGGAAGGAAAGCGTCTTCTATTTTCTCATCGATGATGAATCTTTTGGCCGCCACACAGGTCTGCCCGCAGTTCTGCAGCCGGGCCAGGGCTCCTACTTTTGCCGCTTCATCCAGGTCGGCATCATCCAGCACGATGAAAGCATCGCTTCCGCCGAGTTCCAACAGTGATTTCTTGATGTTCTGTCCGGCAATGGATGCGACTTCCGCTCCGGCCTTCTCGCTCCCGGTAAGGCTTACGCCGGCAATCACCTTATGTTCAAGAACCTCCTTCACATCCTTATGTCCGATTTCAAGATTCTGGAAAACCCCTTCCGGAAATCCTGCTTCCAGAAGCACATCTTCGATCGCATTTCCGCTGCCGAAGCAGATGGAAGCATGTTTCAGGACCACGGTATTCCCGGCCAGGATTGCCGGAACCGCAAACCTCAGCACCTGCCAGAATGGGAAATTCCACGGCATCACTCCCAGGATCACACCTTTCGGAACATAATGGATTTCGGAATAAGCGTATTGGGAATCGATATGTTCAGGTTTTAAAACATTTTCCGCATCGGCATAATAATTCATCATTAAAGCGCACTTTTCCACTTCAGCGATCGACTGTGAAACCGGCTTATTCATTTCTTTGGTAATGATCGTACCGAATTTTTCCGCATTGTTTTTCAGGAGTTCCGCCGCTTTGGCAATCAGTTTCTGTCTGTCTTCGAATGGTACCTTTCTCCATTCTGAAAATGCCTTATCGGCTCTGATAAGTTTATTTTCAATTGATTGTTCCATAATATAATTTCTGTTTTTAAATCCGGGCCTGCCGGATCTAATGATTGCTCCGTTAAAAGCGTTGTATAAGCAACAAACTCTGTTCCCCGGAATAAAATAAAATAGTGATTTTTTCTATCGGACTGTTATCAGTCTTTTTTTAAACAATAAACCATTCATTCACTAAAGTGGCGGCAAGCCTTGCCGTCCGGTCCTGGATATCATATGCAGGATTTACTTCGGCTACATCCAGTGCGAGCAGTTTCTCACTTTTCAGGATATGCCGGTACAGATGCATAAATGCCGCATCAGCAAAAATCCCGTTATAGGCTGAAGCTGACACGCCGGGTGCAATGGAAGCATTAAAGACGTCCATACAGACCGTAAGATAAACATAATCCACACTGTCCAGAAGATCGTTGATCCTCTGGTAAACCGAAGGCAGGTTCTCAAAGAAAAGCTCGTCAGCCAGAATATATTTCATCTTATACTGGTGGGCAGTATCGAATAATTTCAGGGTATTGGAATTTCTCTGGATCCCGATATGCAGGGAATTGATTTCCCCTTCCCGGGCGATCTGCCAGAAACCGGTCCCCGAACTTGCACCTACCCCCTCTTCAGGCTTCCGGTTATCAAAATGGGCATCGATGTTGATGATCCCGATCTTCTGTTCGGGAAAAGCCGTTTTCAATCCTAAATAATGGGCATACGTTACTTCATGGCCGCCACCCAGTACCACAGACCGGCCGCCCTTCAGCAGGACTTTGGAAACATTCTTTGCCAGTTCGTACTGGGTCTCCTCCAGCTTTCCGTCTTCACACCTTATGTTTCCGAAATCCAGCAGTGAAAAATCCGGACGGATGACCGGAAAATTAGCCATATTCTTACGGATGATATCCGGAGCCTCTTTCGCTCCCTGCCTGCCTTTATTCCTCCTGACCCCTTCATCCACGGCAAAACCGTGTAAAACGAAATCCTTAGTTGAAATGAAATCATAATTGTTCTCTTGTTTTACCCGCTGGAATATCCTGTGATAAAGCAATTCTTCCCCGTCTAATCTTCCCTGCCAGATGGTGTTCATACTATTTTATTTTTGTGATGTGGTTAGTCTTTATATCTGTAAATACTTATAAGAAATTTAATAAAAAATAAATGAGTGCCGCTGCACCGCCTGGCCAGATCAGGACCGTCATTATAAAATTACCGGTGATCTTTTTGATCAGACCCTGACCCCGTCAATGTAAACACTTTCAGCCTTTAGACTTCCCTGATGATAAAGAATATTTTGGAAATTATCGGTTTTAAACGTTACAAAGTCGGCTTTTAATCCGGCCTCCAGTCTTCCCCTGTCTTCGAGACCCAGTGCAAATGCCGAACGGAAGGTGATGCCTGCCAAAACTTCAGCGGTGGTCAGCTTTTCAAAAGTTGCCAGAATGGAAGCCTGGGTAATTAAATTTCCCATCGGTGCCGAACCTGGGTTCCAGTCGCTGGCAATGGCAACGATTGCTCCCGCATCCAGTAATTTCCTGGCCGGGGTGAATTTTTCGCCTAATCCTAAGCTTGCTCCCGGTAAAGCAGTGGCTACGGTTTCCGACCAGGCCAGAAACTCAATGTCTTCATCAATAGTCGCTTCCAGATGATCTGCAGATTTTGCGCCAACTTCCACGGCAATCCTCGAACTTCCCGGCGTGAACTGGTCGGCATGAACCGTAATGTCAAAGCCCAGGTCTTTTGCCTTCAGCAGGAAGTCTTTGCTTTCGTCCGGCTGGAAAGCCGATTTCTCGATGAAGATATCTACCCGTTTTGCTAAATTCTCTTCTTTCACTTTCGGGAGAATCTCAGTTAAAATATATTTCAGGTATTCCTCGTTGCCCCCTTCAAAATCCCTTGGCTTCAGATGGGCGGAAAGGCAGGTCGGAACCAGCGTAGCTTTTGTTGCCTCCCTGGCTTTTTTGATAATACGGAGCATTTTCAGCTCATTTTCCACATCCAGTCCGTAGCCGCTTTTCACTTCGATGGTCGTAATGCCGAGTGCCAGTAAAAAGCCGATTCTTTCCAGCAGGGATTGCAGCAGTCCTTCTTCTGTCGCTTTCCGGGTATGCTGTACGGAACTCCAGATGCCGCCTCCGCTTTCGGCAATTTCAAGATAGGATTTCCCGGCGTTGCGCATGGCAAAATCATTGGCCCGGTTTCCGCCGAAACAGATATGGGTATGGGAATCCACGAAAGCCGGAAGTACCACCTGTTCACCGGTTACTCCTTCAGTTTCAACAGCCGGATTCTCCGATTTCAAAACTTCATAATTTCCGACTTTCAGTATTTTATCCTGATCTGTTAAGATTCCGCCGTCAGCAATAATTTCAAGCTGTCCGTCTGAAAGTTTTCCTCTTAAAGGAAGGTTCGCAAGGGTCACTACTTGCTTAAAGGGGCCAATTAACCTCATTTATTTAATTTAAGCTGCTGTTTAGATAATATTCTACTTCGTAATGTATATTCTTGCAGTCTGACAATTACGTGTTTGTCATTCCGTAGGAATCCCAACAAAGCATTTTTCCTGTCTCTCAAAAATACTCAAAATATCCCAATCTTGTTAACGCTAAAAAATATCCTACCCAATATCCACCTTTACTTCAGCTTTCAACCTCACTCTCAACCCCAACCCCGAAATTATTCTCCATCTTAACCTCAATTTTGCTATCTTTACGGTAAATGAAATTGAATTAATGCCTGACTTTTTACATCCAGACAAAGACAATTTTTCCCGTGAAGAACTGGCACAGGAAGAGCAGATCCGGCCCCAGAGCTTCAGGGATTTTGCGGGGCAGCGGAAAACACTGGACAACCTTGAAGTGTTCGTCTCAGCGGCCAAACGGCGTGGCGGAGCACTCGACCATGTCCTGCTGCACGGGCCTCCCGGCCTGGGAAAAACGACCCTGGCCAATATTATCGCGAATGAACTCGGGGTGAACTGCAAGATCACTTCCGGCCCCGTATTGGATAAACCCGGAAGCTTAGCCGGATTGCTCACCAACCTTGAGGAAAACGATGTGCTTTTTATCGATGAGATCCACAGGCTTTCGCCAGTCGTGGAAGAATATCTGTATTCCGCGATGGAAGATTATAAGATCGACATCATGCTGGAAACCGGCCCGAATGCCAGAAGCGTACAGATCGGCCTGAATCCTTTTACCCTGGTGGGTGCAACCACAAGAAGCGGAATGCTGACGAAGCCGATGCTGGCCCGGTTCGGGATCCAGAGCCGCCTGGAATATTATACGATTGAACTCTTATCAATGATCATTATCCGGAGCGCAAGGGTTTTGGGCGTGGTAATCTATGAAGATGCCGCGATTGAAATTGCCCGCAGAAGCCGGGGAACCCCGAGGATTGCCAATGCACTGCTGCGGAGGGTCCGGGATTTTGCCGAAATCAAAGGCAACGGCGAAATCGAGATCAATATTACCAAATACGCATTGGATTCACTGAATGTAGATGAATACGGCCTGGATGAAATGGACAACAAGATCATGCGGGTGATGATCGAAAACTTTAAAGGAAAACCCGTAGGCATTTCGGCTTTGGCCACTTCCATTGCGGAAAATCCTGAAACCCTTGAGGAAGTCTATGAACCTTTCCTGATCCAGGAGGGATTTATCATCAGGACACCGCGGGGCCGTGAGGTAACGGAAAAAGCCTACAAACACCTTAATATTGCCGTTCCCAGAAATCCGGGCGAACTGTTTTAAAGAATAGGATCATGTATATACCCAAACCATATAAAAGCGAAGATCTCAACCTGATGAGAGACGTTATCAGGGAAAATGCTTTCGCTTTATTAATTTCCTGCGGAGAAAAGATCCGGGCTACACATTCGATGATGATCCTGAATGAAGACGACCCGGAAAACCGGTATATCGAAACCCATATTTCGAGAGCCAACCCGCAGGCAAAACTCCTGCAAGACGGAAGCGAAGTGCTTTGCGATTTTCTGGGTGCCCACACTTATATTTCAAGCAGCTGGTACGACCATACCAATGTCTCCACCTGGAATTATGAAGCGGTGCAGGTTTATGGAAAGGTGGAACTTATGAATCATGATGAACTGTACCGGCATCTGGACAAACTCACTGCCAAATACGAAAAACATCAGCAATGTCCGATGATGCTCGACGATATGGGAAAAGCTTTCGTAGAAAAGGAAATGAAAGGGGCTTTCGGAATGAAGATTATCCCTACCGAAATTTTTATTGCCCAAAAGCTTTCCCAAAACAGAAAAGAAAATGACTTCCGGAATATTATCGATCATCTTGAACAGGGTGATGAAAATGCAAAACGGGTTGCTGAAAAAATGAAGTCGTTGTAAAAATTAATATATTATCGAAACTTAATATTATATGAAACTATATCCGATACAATGTGGAAAATTTAAATTAGACGGCGGTGCCATGTTCGGCGTCGTCCCGAAGAGTCTGTGGGAAAAGACGAATCCTGCAGACGAAAGAAACCTGATTGAGCTGGGAACCCGTTCCCTGCTTGTGGAAGACGGAAAAAAACTGATCCTCATCGATTGCGGCCTCGGCAATAAGCAGGATGAAAAATTCTTCGGCCACTACTCGCTCTGGGGCGATGACACTTTAGACAAAAACCTTAAAAAATACGGTTTCGTACGCGAAGATATTACCGATGTTTTCCTTACCCACCTCCACTTCGACCACTGCGGCGGCGCCATCGAATGGAATGATGACAAAACCGGCTACAGGCCCGCCTTCAAAAATGCACATTTCTGGACCAACGAAAACCACTGGCAGTGGGCGACCGAACCCAACGCAAGGGAAAAGGCCAGTTTCCTTAAAGAGAATATCCTCCCGATCCGGGAAAGCGGACAGCTGAATTTCTTACCGCTTCCTGCAAACGGAAACTACGGTTTTGCTCCGGATCTCAAAATGGACATCATCTTTGTAGACGGCCATACGGAAAAACAGATGCTCCCGGTAATCCAATACCAGGAAAAAACAATTGTTTTTGCCGCCGACCTCATTCCGACTGCGGGACATATTCCCCAGGTTTACGTGATGGGATACGATACGCGTCCGCTTCTTACCATGGAAGAAAAAGGAAAATTCCTGAAGCAATGTGTAGATAATGAGTACCTGCTGTTTTTCGAGCATGATGCCCACCACGAGCTGGCCAGCCTTAAAATGACGGAAAAAGGCGTAAGGCTCGATGAAACTTTTAGCTTTAACGATGTTTTCGGATATTAATTTTTAAATATGGAAGAATTGCATTCAGAAACTCAGCAGGCGGAACCGGATCCGTTACCGGCACCCAAAATCATCGGACTTACCGGCGGCATCGGCTCTGGAAAGACTACCGTTGCCCGGTTTATTGAAGAGCTTGGGTTTCCCGTTTATTATTCGGACAACCGGGCGAAGGATATCGTTAATGAGAACGATGATTTAAAGGTAAAAATCAGGGAACTTTTAGGCGGAGAGGCTTACGGCAAAAACGGGCTTTATGATCGGAAATTCGTTGCTGAAAAGGTCTTCAACAACGATGATCTTTTACAGGGTCTTAACGGAATCATTCATCCCGCCGTCCGCACCGATTTTGAAGATTGGGTAAAAGCGCAGAAAAAATATCTGATTTTTAAGGAAACAGCCTTACTGTTTGAACTGAAACTCAACCTGGAATGTTATCAATCGGTTCTTGTTACGGCAGAAGACAACATCCGGATGAAAAGGGTAATGGACCGCGACGGCAAAACCTACCGCGAGGTCCAGGCCATCATGGAACACCAGATGCCTGAAAAGGATAAGATCAAGCTGGCCGACTGTATTATCTACAACAATACCAATTTAGAAGATCTGAAGGAGCATACCGAGAAAGTCATCTTCGATATTGAATAAAACAAACCCGTTGGATTTCCGGCGGGTTTTTTACTGGTTGTCAGTTGGGCTGGAAGATTGATGCCAGAGGCTGGAAGTCTACAGCTAACCGTTTTAGATATGAAATGATATTACCTGCAAACGGTTGAGGAATTTTCCCGAACTTCTGGCTCCTTTAACCTTAATCTAACATGAAGCCGACCGTATTTAACTTACATTCGAATGTTTAATTCATTCAGAAATAAAATTAACGCTAATTCAGTCAGAATTTTAAATAGAATTCCTCCTGGTGGAACGAACGAACGGTTCACGCTTCTGACAGGATTCTATCCTATCCTATAGAAAGCCGTCCCTTCGGGATTTGAGACAATGTAAATTAGGATTTATTCACTTTGAATTCAGTTGTTTATCGAGTTGAAAATAAAATTGGCCTATTATTCATTCGTGATTTTAAATAAAAACGCTCTCAAAAAGAATGACAAAGATTCAGTTTTGTTATCAGGACCGATGATCATATTTTTAACAAGAAAAACTTCCCGCATCCGGCATCCCTCTTCCAGCCTATGAATCTGATTTCCACATCGGGTTCACGTTAATTTAGCCAACCCTTAAAACATTTCAATCATTCAATAAAAAAGGCTCCCATTTCTGAGAGCCTTAGATAGATTAATAATTAAATGGTGTGCATTTATTCTTTGATAAATTTCTTCTGGGCAGACACTGAAGTTCCGTCCTGAATGTCTATCATATAAACTCCGTTGATCAAAGCATGAACATCAATCTTATTATTTAAGATAATTCCGCTTGACACCAACTGTCCTGCTGCACTGTAGATCTTATAATTCGCTTTTTTGCTGATATTTTTCACATACAGTACGGTGCTTACCGGGTTAGGATAGATCATAATATCCGTCTGGTTCAGAGGATTAGGTACCGGAAGTTTGGAAATTCTTACCGTGTAGTCTTCCACCTCACCATTCGGGAAGTTGGTACAGTTTACAGGAATAGCATCTTTAGACATGGCTACTCTCATCACTACATATTTATAGTCTGTTAAGCTGACAAATGCATCGGCAGGTACTGTAAACGTTCCGCTCACGGTCTGATCCGTATTCGGTCCGGAAACCAGGATTCTTTCATTGATGTCAAAGTATCCGTTCCTGTTGAAATCGATCCATACCGCAACGCCTGCATTGGATGAACCGGTTTTATCGATGCTGATCTTATTATCCACAGATCCCTGGATCAGTTCGATGAACTTATTCGTCACCCCTGTATAATCCGTATAGTTTGATGCTAATGACGGATTCGTCATCACCGGCTTGCCATTCGGCGTTACCGTTACTTTGGAAATGTAGTTCGCACTGGCCGTTGTCGCCTGCATCTGGCAGTATACGACCGTCGGGGTTGTAAACAGATACGGAAGCGTGTAGTTGCCCGGTGTTCCGCTGCAGATGTTGGCTACCTGCATTTCGTACTGTGTAAGTTCCAACAGGCCGGTTAAGGTAATAGTGTTGGTATTGGAAGTAACCGTCGTCCAGCTCGGAATTCCCACTTTTCTGTAGCGCAGGATATATGTCGCACCCGGGAACGGATCCCAAACCACTACTGCCGTTGTCGGGGTAAGGTTGGTGATGGTTAATCCCGGCGGCGGTAGTTCACAGGTTCTCTGTGTGGTAAATACTTTAGGATTAGACCAGGTATTTACCGTTGTCTCACCGTTACAGATATTTGCTACCTGCACTTCATACGTTGTATACGGGCTTAAACCGGTAAGGGTATACGTATTTAAAGGAGCTGCCGTAACATTGATGGTTGTCCACAGGGTTGTTCCTGCAATTCTGTACCGAACCACATACGTTGCACTTGGTACAACCGGAGCCCATGTAACCACCGCAGAGTTGGTCGTCACATTGCTGATGGTCACTGCAGGAGGCGTAGGATCACATCTCGTGGTGAACGTCTGGGTTGGTGTGTATGTTCCGGCAGTCGTTCCGCAGCTTGCTGCCATCTGTACCTCATAGGTTGTTGCCGGCGTTAACCCCGTTAAAGCCAACGGTGGGTTACCGCTTAATGTTGAAACAACAACTTCGGTCCATGTAGCCGTACCCTGAACCCTGTATCTTACGATAAAAGTGAGGCCGCCTGCCGACACCGTCCAGGTAACGTTTGCAGAAATATGGGTAATGGTATTGAAGGCGATATTCGTCGGTGCAGTTGCAGAACAAGGTCTCAGTTTCACCTGATAATCTTCCACTTCCCCGTTTACTGCATTCTGACACATTACCGGAGCACTTGAACGTTTCAGAACGACCCTCATGGTAGTGGTCAGCGGACCATTATAAGCATTTGCCGGTACGTTGAACAATGCGGTTACCGGAGTGGTGGTACTTGCCGCAGAAGTCATGATCTGTTCTGAAGTTTCAAAAACTCCGTTTCTGTTGAAATCGATCCAGGCAGATACGGCATCGTTTTGTCCGCCGGCTTTAGCTACTGAAATTTTATTCCCGTTGGAACCAATCTCAAGATTGATTAAAGTAGCAGGTGTCGTATAACTGATGTAATTGGTCTGTACCGAAGTATTGCTCATCGGAGGAATACCCGGATTCACAGAAGTCATGGTAACATTGGAGATGTAATCCGTTGTTCCCGTACCCGTCATATTACAATAGATAATCGGTGTCGTTGTAAACGGTACGGATGTAGACCAAGGTCCCTGTGTACCTCCACAAATAGTGGACACCTGAACTTCGTAAGCCGTCTGTTCCGTAAGACCGGTCATATTATAAGTATTCGTTGTAAGCACCGGTGAAGTAGTCCATGCGCCTACCGGGTTGGTGGTTCTCCATCTTACCTGATAGGTTGCACCTGTAGAAGAAATCCATGATACGGTAGCTGTAGTTGCAGCAATATTCGTTACCGTAATTCCTGTAGGTGCTGCCGTGGTACATGGCTGGATATCTACAAATTTCACCTGGTAATCCTCAACTTCCCCGTCGCTGGTAAGCGGTGAACATGCATTGGTTGGGGTAAGGAAATAGACGATCACCCGCATTTTCACTTTATTTGTCCCGGTGTATGCCCATGCCGGCACCGCAAATGTAGCTGTAATAGGGGTCGTAGAAGAATAGCCTGACGCCATGATCCTTTCACCTCCTCCTGTACCGATCGGGTTGTTATCAAACACACCGTCGCCATTCAAATCAATCCAGGCATAGGTAGAATATGTACTTGACAGAATGGTTCTGCCTACAGAAAGTATATTTCCGGTAGAGTTACGCGCCAAAGTAATGATCTTCGTAACATCATTGGAATAATCTGTATAGGTACTGGCCCCTGAGTTGTTGGACATCATAGGCGTATTCGTCCCGGTAACAGTGATATTGTTGATAAAGCCGTTGGTTACACTTGTCGTGGTCGGCGTACAGTAAGTTGCTGCCGGTGTCGTAAAGTTTACAGAACCGGACCATGCACCTGTCGTACCGCCACAAATGGTCGCTACCTGTACTTCATACGTTGTAGCAGCATTTAAGTTCTGAATGGTATAAGGGTTGGTGGCAGGAGCAATTACCGTCCATGCACCCGTACCTGTTCTGTATCTCAAAGTATAGGTAGCTCCCGTAGCGTTGATCCAGGAAACCATTGCCGTAGCAGCAGTAATATTGGAGACAACGATCGGTGAAGGCGGAGCCGTCGTACAAGGCGACAGGTCGATAATCTTCACGGCATAATCTTCAATCTCGCCATTTGCTACCGTAGCACAAGGGTCGGAGATCGTAGAGGTGGAGAAGATGACCCTCATATTAAGCGTCAGTGGTCCGCTATAAGAAGTTGCAGGAACCGTAAACGTTGCCGTAACAGGAGTCGTGGTAGACGCTGTTGTACTGATTACTCTTTCCGAAGTTTCAAAAATACCGTTTCTGTTGAAATCAATCCATGCTCCTACCGCAAGCGAAGAAGTAGTAGTCGTCAACCATGATTTAGAAACCGAAATATTATTATTGGCTGAACTACGGACAAGCGTAATCAGTTTTGTAGGATCTGAAGAATAGTTGGTATAAGTATTCGCTCCTGAATTGTTACTCATGACGTAAGAGTTCGTCGGGCTAACGGTTACATTCGAGATATATCCGTTTGTATTGGCGGTTGCCGTAATATTACAATATGTAACTGCCGGAGTAGCGAAGTTATAAGGAGCGGTGTAAGTCCCCGTTGTTCCGGAACATACATAAGCTACCTGAACCTGATACTGGGTCTGTTCGGTTAAGTTATTGATTGTATAGGCATTTGACGTTAACGGCACGGTTGTCCATGTCGTGGATCCCAATGGTCTGTACTGCAGTACATAAGTTGCCCCGGTAGCCGGATCCCACATTACATAAGCTGAAGTTGCCGTAATGTTGGTTACGGTAAGATTCAACGGCGCGTTGCTTGTACAGGCAATCGGCTGAATGAGTTTTACCGCATAATCCTCCACTTCCCCGTCTCCGAAACTTTGGCACATTACCGGTGAAGTGCTCCATCTCATGGCCACTCTCATTCTGGTAGTTGCAGGTCCGTTATAGGCAGTTGCCGGTACATTAAATGTAGCCGAAACCGGAGTTGTCGGACTGGCTGGAGAATCCATCACCTGTTCCGATGTTTCAAAAACCCCGTTTCTATTGAAATCGATCCAGACTCCTACGGCCTCACTGTAAGTGAATCCGCCAGGGAAAAACTTGCTTACAGAAACCGTGTTTCCTGTAGATCCGATCACCAGATTGACCAAAGCACTTGGCGTTGTGGAATAATCGGTATAGGTAGAACCTGCAGAGTTGTTGCTCATTACGGAAGCACCTACCGGCGTTACCGTAACATTGGAAATGTATTCCGAAGCAAAGTTGCTGGAAGTCATCGTACAGTAGGTAAGCCCTAAGGTCGTAAAGTTAACCGATGCAGAGAAAGGTCCCTGAACACCGCTGCATACGGTAGACACCTGTACTTCATACTGAATGCCGTCATTCAGACCGCTAAGGTTTACGGAATTTGATGCCGCATTAACCGTGATCCAGGTAGTGCTTCCCACCGGGCGGTATCTTACGATATACGTTGAATTGGCAGTAGCCGTCCAGCTTACCGTAGCCGTACTTTGGGTAATGGCAGAAACCGCAATTCCTGTAGGAGCTGCTCCGGTACAGCTTAATAAAGCTGTTACGTTAGCACTTCCGATGGCATAGAACACGTTTCCGATGGCACTTACCCTGATCTTTACAGTACTTCCCACCGTAAGACCTGTCAGGTTCAGCGTTTCGTTCCCGTCGTTAGGAGTAGAAGCAGACGCTACCGTCCAGGTTACTCCGTTATCAATGGTATAATCGATTTTTACGTTGGCTACATTATAAGGAGCTGCCGTAGTGTTTACCACATCCCAGGTTACATTGGTAGGACCGTTGCTGTAGGCCGCCGTATTGGTAACCTTGAACGGACCATCATTTCCGACAATAATCTGCTGATTGGCAAACTGGGTCTGCTGCTGGGCAGGATCCGGATTGTTATCCCGTACCGTTACCCTGAAGTTGGTGGTTCTTGCCAGTGTGGAAACAGATTCCCAACCGTTGTTTGAGTTATTCAACACCCCAGCCAGTACAGAAGATAATTTTGGGAAATACCTTGTAGGACTGGTTGTAGGATTAAATGACCTGAAGCTGGCTCCCGTTGCAGTGGTTCCTAAATTATTTTTATTGATGGTAGTACTTGCATTATCCACTTCTTCCCAGCAATAGGTTATCGGATCGTTTTCGGGATCCGTTGCCGAAGCCGTCAGTACGAATGCTGTCCCTTTGGGAATGTTATAAGTAGACAAAGCTGCGATGACAGGCGGATTGTTCGTAACCGGCGTTTCGATATCACAGGTCTTACTGGCCAGGTTCGTCTGAACCTGCGTAATACTTACCGCATGGAAATACGGGTCCGAATGAGCCTGCACATCGGTATTGGCACCCGTAATTCCGGCATACCCCATAATGGTTGACCCGGAACCCGGCTCAACATTCACGCCTGTACCTTCAAGCGCGTGTGAGAAGGTATGGTTACCTCCCAGCTGATGCCCGATTTCGTGGGCCACATAATCGATATCAAAATTATCGCCCTGCGGAATTCCGTCTGCCGGAGAAGTATACCCCGATCCCTTACCTTTTGGAACAGAAGTACTGGGATCAATACAAACGCATCCGATACAGCCGGCATTTCCGCCACCTCCGGAAGCTCCGAACAAATGGCCGATGTCGTAATTGGCATTTCCTACATTGGCAGTAAGCGTCTGCTGCAATTCCAGATTCCAGGCCCCGCCGGCCCCCGTAGCCGCCGGCGAATAAGGATCGGTAGCCGGATTGGTATAAATGACATTCGGGAAATTCTGAAGATTCAGATGCAAGGCAAAATCTTTTTCGAATACCCCGTTTACCCGGGTTAAACTCGCATTAATGGCAACCAGGGCATTCGCCACCGTACCGCCAAAATACTGAGTATACTCTCCCGTTACAGACATTACCAATCTCATGGTTCTGTACTTTTTATCGGAAGATTTATTGAAAATCATCGGCTGGTTGGCAAAAGCCTTTCCGGTGGTGTAAAGATTTTCAATCTCTTTTTTAGACATTCTGTCTTCGTTCATGGAACAAAGGAAACCTTCGTTGCTTTTATCAGTTTTCGGATGCACACCGTAAACCGTTTTGTTCCTGTCAGCAGGCTCTATAAACTCATACCTGCCCTCTTTGATGATCATCGACTGAAAATCATCGGCTGACAAACTGAATCTCAGGTATTTTCCGGGATCATCAATCCCTACACCTGCGTAAGACCCTAACTGATACTGATCTGCCAGTTCTTTTACGACCACAGGGAAGCTGTAAACGGCAAATTTTTCAATTTTTCCTTCTAAAGTCGGCAAAGAGATGGTAACGGGCTTTGCATTTTTACCCGATTCCTGTGCTTTCGCCAGTTGAGACTTTAGTAAAGAAATGTCGAGAGAGTAATAGTTCCTGATTTCAGAACTTACCCTCGTCTTTTCCCCCCGGAATGTTGCAGGACTCCATTGTGCACTGGTAACCGCAAACAGAAAGAGGAAAAAGAAAGAAGTAAAAATTTTCTTCATAACTTTCTCAATATATTCTATTAATTACACAAATCTAAACATTTTTTATTGTTAATTTAAAAATATATTCATTTTTTTTATGCAAATATCACAACGGTTTAAATTATATCTTTTAAAATGACAACAATTATATTCTTTTTTTCATCAATAGTAATATCCCGGTTTTTGGAATTACCTGGTTTGGTTTCACGATAAATATAACTTTTAGAAAAAATGATGTTTCGGTATCTAAACAAAAAATCCTCAGGTTGCCCTGAGGATTTATAATTGCATTGAAATTATATTTTTTACTTCTTAATGAATTTGGAATTGAATGCTTCTTTTCCTTTTTCCTCAATGGTAATTACATAACCTCCTTTGATCAGTTCAGAAACATTGATCTGCCCTGCGCTGATATTTCCTTGTTTTACCAACTGTCCGGCAGCACTGTAGATTTTGTACATCGCTTTATCGGATACTTTGGTAATGTTAAGGATATCCGATACCGGGTTAGGGTAAATCTGAATATCATTTTTAGGACCAGCTACATCGTTGGTAGATAATTGGGTTGATGTAACAAGAACATTATAATCTTCTGCTTCACCATAAGAATAGGTACCACATCCAGCATAGGTTGAACCTAAAGAAAGACCAACCTGAGAATTTCCTGTTGTAGGATTAGTCTGTCCTGCATAATATAATATAACTCTCATCCTCAAAGGCTGGTTTGTTACAGCAGTTGAAGGAATTGTAAAGCTTCCTGATATTGGACCAGAAGGAAGATTTACAGGATAATTAAATACTCTTTCCGTTGATTCGAAAACTCCATTATTATTATAATCAATAAATACTAATGCTGTATCATAATCAGGCGTAGTAATAGTCATTGAAAATGTATAAGTGTTATTCAAAACAAGATTTGGTTGCAGAGCTGTATTTGTAGTGTAATTCGTATAATTAGAAGGTCCACTAGAATTATTCAGCAATGCTGTTCCTGCAGCATTCGTAATTTTAACATTCGAGATATACTCGAACTGTGTGGTATTGTTTGCTGAGATTGCACAATAGGTTACAACGGCCGTTGTAAAAATTGTACTTGCAGAAAAAGGCCCCTGATTTCCGCACACAGAAGCAACCTGTACTTCATAGGCAGAATTACTAATTAAGCCTGTAAGATTAACGGTATTGGTTGTTGAGGTAACTTGCTGCCATGTCGTATCTGTTGTCTTTTTATATTGAATAACATACGAAGTTGCTCCGGTTACAGGAGCCCAGTTAACTGTAGCTGCATTGTAAATTATATTTGTTACGTTCGTACCAGTTACTGCTGTTCCGCAAGTCGCCTGTGTGGTCACGAGCATCTTCTTAAGTGCGTAAAATACATTTCCTATTGAGGAAACTCTTACTGCGATAAACTGTCCGTTTAGAGAAGATGGGATATTGATTGCTTCTGATCCGTCATTTGCCGTACTTGCAGATAAAACCGTCCAGTTTACACCGTTATCCGAAGAGTAATCAATTTTAACATTAGGAGAATTATAAGGAGCGGCGGCTGTATTTGCGATATCCCAAGTTAAAGTATTGGATGCGTTTGTATATAAATAAGCAGAAGTATTCGATACTCTGAAAGGACCATCTGATCCAACCGTAATATTCTGCTCTGCATATTGAGTCTGTTGTTGTAGAGAAGAAGAATTATTATCTCTAACCGTTACTGCAAATTTAGTACTTCTTGCAACTTGAGAAGTAGATTCCCAGGTATTCAGAGAATTATCCAAAACTCCTGCAATTACTGAAGATAATTTGGGAAAATATCTCGTCGGACTTGTTGTTGGCAGTAATGATCTGAATGAGCTTCCATAGGTTGTTGTTCCGAGATTTGTCTTGTTAATAGCCTGTGCCGTTGCCGATCCTCCGACCAATTGGCTGCTGTCAACCTGCTCCCAGGTATACGTCATCGGATCATTTTCCGGGTCTGTAGCAACTGCAGTTAGAACAAACGCAGTTCCTTTTGGAATTGTATAAGAGGGTAAAGCAGAAATAACCGGAGGGTTATTTGCAATTGCAGTTTCAACATCACATGTCTTTGCAACCAGATTGGTCTGAACCTGTCTGATACTTAAGTTATGAAAATAAGCATCTGAATGGGCCTGAACATCAGTTGTTGCACCAGTTATCCCCGCGTATCCCATAATGGTAGATCCTGATCCCGGTTCTGCATTTACATTTGTACCTTCTACCTGATGGGAGAACGTATGATTTGCACCTAACTGATGTCCCATTTCATGGGCCACATAATCTATGTCAAAATTATCTCCCTGAGGAATACCATCTGCAGGTGAAGTATATCCGGATCCTTTACCTTTAGGTGCAGCAGTAGTAGGATTAATACAAACACAACCTATACAGCCTGCGTTTCCTCCGCCTCCTGAAGCACCAAACAAATGACCGATGTCATAATTGCCATTTCCCACATTTGAGGTAAGTGTTTGCTGCAGTTCCGTATTCCATGCTCCTCCGGCTCCTGTACTTGCATCAGAATATGGATCGCTTGCTGCATCTGTAAAGATTACGTTGGGATAATTTTGAACATTGAGATGAAGTGCAAAATCTTTTTCAAAAACACCGTTTACCCGGGTCATTGTCGCATTGATCGCAGATAATGCTCCTGCAACAGTTCCTCCATGAAAGGTAGTATACTCACCTGTAACTGACATCACTAATCTCATTGTCCTGTATTTTTTATCGGACATTTTAGAAAAATCAGTAGGTTGATTGGAGAATGTCTTTCCCTTTTCCAATAATTCATTAATCTGTTCTTTAACGGCAGGACTTTCATCAGTACTACACACAAAGCTTTTACCTCCTGTCGGTTTAGATTTTGCGTGAACTTCATAAACTGTCTTATCCGATAGCGAAGGTTCAATAAATTCATAATCCCCACCCTTTATAATCATAGACTGAAAATTGGATGGAGAAACAGAAAATCTTAAATACTTGGTAGGATCATCAATACCAACCCCAACATAAGAACCTAGTTCGTACTGATCTGCCAATTCCTTTACGACTACAGGAAGACTATAAACTGCAAATTTCTCCATCTTTCCCTTTAAGGTAGGAAGTGAAATTTGTACAGCCTGCGAATTTAATCCTGTTTCTTTAGCATTTTTAAGCTGGCTTCTGATTAGATTTAAGTCAAGCTTGTACTTTGGCTGGCCTGCAGAAGGATTGATGTAATTTTCTCTTTTACCATTGGCCGGCGACCATTGGGCCATTGCTGAACCGCTTATCAAACCGCATAGTAAAGCAGTAAAAAGTTTCTTCATAACATTTTAATTAAATTTACCTGCCAAATATAACTATTTTATGTTACAAATATCACATTCACATCTGTTTTAACAAAAAAAAATAATTTTAATAATTGTTACCATAAAAAAACAAATAATCCTCAGACAAGTCTGAGGATTATTTGTTTTTTAAAATTCAATTAAATAAGTATTAATTTTTGATAAATTTAATACTTTCGGAAGTTTTACCATCCTTAATTGTAATGATATAAGTGCCTTTCACTAATTCAGCAACTCTAACCTGATTATTACTGATATTTCCGGTTTTAACCAATTGCCCTACTGCATTATAAATTTCAAAAGTTGCTTTACCAGAAACTTTGGTTATATTAAGCAAATCTGTTGCAGGATTAGGATATATTTGAATATTATTTTTTACTACTCCATTAGCTTCTTGTGTACCCAATACCAATATTTTAAATGATTTTGACTGTGTATCACCAAAATCGGTTGCTCCTTCAGAAATTATTGTATTTCCTGCTGAATTTTTAATATTATAATATCCGTAAAGCGTTATACCATCTCCATAACTATCATCAATAGTAAACGTATAACAATCCGGTGCTAAGCTCCATGTTTGTGTAACCAAAGCCGGTAAAGATACAATTTGAGTTCCAACAGCTACTCCATCAGAATATGGTCCTCCTGAATATAAAGTGGCCCCCGCACTATTCTTTAATGTCCAGGTCGTTTCTGAACCATAAAAGTCAGGTTGAAGTGTAAAGGTAACAGTAGTACTGCCTACCGGTGTTGTTGTATAGTTTCCGGCAGCTGAAAATGCTGTATTATTACTTGCTCTTGCATCAGAAGTTCCGTTCACTGAGGTAATCTGTGCAGAAATTGTAGAATTTTCTGTAGTAGTGATAGAAAAAACAGCATATCTGTTCTGAGCAAGATTTCCTGTCCAGTTATATGTTTGTGATGCACCGCCGTTTATTGTATAAGTAATTACTGCAGAAGTAAGAGCAGATGTTCCTCTGTTGTATATGCTAAACGGAAACGAAGTAGTAGCCGTTCCATTACAAGATGAAGATGCACTGCAAATTTTTTCCGCTTTCAACTCTGCATCATTAGGAAATAGAGGAATCGGCTGATCTTTAACAGAAGTTTTCAACTCAACTCTTCTGGGAGAATTATTCATTACCGCTGTTATTCTCGCTTTTTGATCTAATGTAAAAATATTCATACAGGTATCATTCGTATAATCCATATAATTTTCCACCATCTCAAAAAGACCTGCTGTACAGCTTGCAATAGGAGTCGTACAAGTATAGTTATCTTTATGAGCTGGAGGGGTATCATTACAATAATCTGTCGCACATACTGTCGCATCATCATCATCTCCCCAAATATGTCTAAGTCCTAAAAAATGACCTACTTCATGCGTCATTGTTCTTCCTTTATCATAAGGAGCATCCAATGTGAAATTTGTTCCGTAATCTGAGCTTCCAAATGTTCCATAGTTAGCAACTACACCATCAGTGTTGGCAGCACCTCCGGCAGGAACACCTACTACACCTGAGTTTGACGGAAATTGTGCGTAACCCAGAATGTTAGCACTTGAACCTCCGAATTTAACGCTCCACATATTCATATATTGCGTAGGATTCCAAATGGTTGACGGCTTTACATTGGCATTAACCTCATCTGTAGTCCACTCATCCTGACAAATATTTACCCGGTCTATCCCGTTGGTAGGATTTCCATTAGGATCCACCTTAGCTAAAGCAAACTGAATCATAACATCAGCTCCTACAGGGTTTGAATTAAAACCCGGAGTTCCGGCCATTTTTCTGAAATCATTATTCATAACAGTAATCTGAGACTGCACCTGCTCATCGGAAATATTCTGAGCAATGCCATATGCCTGACCACTATGAATAACATGCACTACCACAGGGATTGTAATAATCCCACCGGTTTGTGATTTATTATTCTTCGAATTTTCAATTAAGGGAGCGATCCATGCTTCAAACTGAGCATCTGTCATTCTGTCAGGGTATTGTTTCTGAAGCATCACTTCATATTCTGTAGAAGCACATCTGATAACCCCGTTCATCTTCTTTAAATCATCTATCGTATATACTTTACCGAAGACCATCTGATCTTGCCCCTGAACTTTCTTCTTTTGAGCAAAAATGGAACAGCATAATAATACAAACAATAAAAAAGGTACTTTAAAAGTAATTTTACAATTCATTTATTAGGAATATTTTATTATTTTACAAATATATTAATTTATGGCATATTTTTAATATAATATTAATATAAAAAGGTATTTTAACACAAAAATCAAAATGAAAACAACCACTATTTTTCTCTTGATATCCTGTATATTAAATATTAAATGTATTTCACAAAATGATCGTTCAGGCCTGACAAATCACATGCAATTAGGTAAATATAATACAGTAATTGAAAGAGTAGAATTGACAGAACAAACCAGAGGAACCAACAGAATATTTACTTTTGAGCCTCTGTCATCAAGTATTTCTTTAAACGGAAACATTAATAAAACAGAATTACCGCCTGCTAACTGGAAAAATATAACTGAACAGGCATCAGCAATTGATTTGTCGAAAATTTCAACGTACGTTGCGCCTACAACCGGAAGATATTCTGACAGTGCCTTATCTTCCACTATTATCATTACTTCAGGGGGAAAAGCCTATGAATCCTCCTCTTTTGATGCAGGAATCCCCCCAAAAGAACTGGAGGGATTATATCAGTTGTTAAGAGGAAAATCTCAAATTATTAAAAAGAAGTAATAAGATAAAATTCCTAAAACTTATAAGCCAGGTTCCAGGCGAAGCCCATGGTAAATTTAGAAGAGCTTTTTCCGAAACCCGGGACAATCATCGGCTGGATATCTTCCTGTTTTGTCGTGTAGATTAAATACCGGGGCTGCATGTTGACATCGATATAGAAATTCGTTTCAAAAAGCTGAACCCTCCCTCCCAAGGTACCTTCCAGCCAATAGGAAGACTGGGTGGATGATGGAAAAGAGATGGAAGAGTTGCTGCCTCCGAAACCTCGTACGGGCACCGCGATATATTCCTGGGTATAGAAAGATCCCGCCACTTTTCCTCCGCCGTAGAAACCGTTAAACTGGTTCTCCGGATCTTTTGCCAGCATATAAAAAGCGCCCAATTTCAGGAAAGGGCCATTTACTTTTGCATCATAGCCGTTTTTCTGATAGATGTTGGATTCAAAACCGGCTTCCACAATGGCATGGATATTTTCTTTTATCCTTGATGAGACAAACCCCTGGTATAATTTCCGGTCCGAAAAAAAAGAAACCCCGGTGTTGAGAAGGTCTCCGCCCACCATAAAATTCGGTTCGTATTTCCATTTTTCTTTTTCGGCTTTTTTTACAGTATTTTCCTGGGCAAAGCTTAAAAAGCAGATGATGCTAAAAAAGAAGGTAAAGATTCGTTTTGTCTTCATTCTCTATAAAATTTTGTCCGGCCTGAATGCTCTTTACCGGAGTCGTTATGGTTACCGGATCCAATACGGCATTTAAATTTTCGTAATTTATTTTAATTCCGCAACCCGGCGAAACGTAGCTTGCTTTCGTCGTATAATTCACCCTCACTTTGGATTCGGCACCTTTGCTCGTCGTCCTGAAATACATATCGGTATACGGAGAATTGTCTACCCTTAAAGGAATGATACGGGAAGTAATCTTTGCCTGCCCGCCAAGCTGTACCTTCCCGGAACCGTAGTCCACTGCGACATACAGGGAGTCTACTGTTTTTTCCTTACCGGTCTCGGCATTCAGGAACGAGACTTTCATCCGGGGAGTGCCCTCTCCGTTTTCGCAGATATCATCATCGCTGCCGCATGAAAACAGCAGGCTGAGAAATCCGAGCATGATCAGGAATTTAAAGTACTTCATGAATCGTAAGATTTGGAATTCAAATTTAAATAATTATTTCTTAATCAGTAAGGCAATATTCTCAACGTGATGGGTCTGAGGGAACATATCGACCGGTAAAATTTTCACCACGTCATACTGTTCCTTCATTAACGCGAGATCCCGTGCCTGTGTTGCTGAATTACAGCTCACATATACAATTTTTTCCGGCGACAGTTTCAGGATCTGCTCCACTACTTTCTGATGCATTCCGTCTCTCGGGGGGTCGGTGATGAGGACATCCGCTTTAGGGTGGCTGGCCAGGAAATCGTCATTGAAAATATCCTTCATATCTCCGCAATAGAACGTCGTATTGGTAAGACCGTTCAGCTCAGCATGCTCAATGGCTGCATCAATGGCTTCCTGTACGGATTCGATACCGATAACCTGTTTTGCATTTCTCGCTACATACTGCGCAATCGTACCGGTTCCGGTATACAGATCGTACACCACTTCATCGCCTTTCAGGCCGGCAAATTCAAGTGTCTTCCGGTATAATTCCAGTGCCTGTTTATAATTGGTCTGGAAGAACGATTTCGGACCGATCTTGAATTTCAGGCCGTCCATTTCTTCCATTAAAAAGCCTTCGCCGGCATAAACGTTAATATTCAGATCGTAGATGGAATCATTCGGTTTCGGGTTAATGGCATACACCAGCGTTTTAATCTGAGGGAACGTTTCCAGCAGGAATTCAAAAAGCTTTTCCCGCTTTTCTTTTTCTTCTCTGTACAGCTGAAAAAGCACCATCCACTCCCCAATGGAGTTCTGTCTCATCATCAGCGTTCTCAAAAATCCTTCGTGATTTTTAACATCAAAAAAGTCCAGTCCGTTTTTTACGGCATATTCTTTTACCGCCAGTCTTATGGTATTGGAAGGTTCTTCCTGCAGAAAGCATTCTTTGAGATCAAGAATCTTGCTCCACATTCCCGGAATGTGGAATCCCAGAGCATCCCGGTTTCCGAAATTCTCTTCGGAACTGATCTCATATTGGGTAAGCCAGCGTGCATTGGAAAATGAAAATTCCATTTTATTCCGGTAGAAATACTGTTCTTCAGAACCCAGGATCGGAACGGTCTCGAAATTTTCGATCCCTCCTATCCTTTTGATATTGTTGTAGACTTCCTCCTGTTTAAAAGCCAGCTGCTTTTCATAGCTCATATTCTGCCACTTGCATCCTCCGCAAACGCCGAAGTGGATGCATTTCGGGTCTACCCGGTCCGGGGATTTCTCCAGCAGGTCTACCGCTTCCCCTTCGTAATACTTCGATTTCGCCTTTTTCACCCTTACATTCACCAGGTCTCCAGGGATGGCTCCTGAAACAAGTACCGTTTTTCCTTCTTCCGTACGTCCGATGGCAATTCCTTTGGCTCCTGCCGTAACAAGCCTTATGTTTTCAAGAACTATATTTTTATTCTTCTTTCTACTCATTCTGATTTCTATTTTCCAATGCGGAACATTCCTGTTCCGGTCTGCAAAAGTACAAATAAAAAAACCTTATCCGGGGATAAGGTTTCTATCTGTATTGAATTTAAATTATTTTGTCTGAGCCGGCTGTGGATTGGCCTGTTGCTGAGGAGCCTGTTGAGCCGCCGCTGCAGGATCCATCCCCATGCCTCCCGGTTGCAGCTGAACGTTCGGATTTACTTTCGGAGCCGAAAGTCCGGTCTGCTTGTCCAGAACCGTCACCAATTCAGGATCGCCTAAGTTGAAGAACGGCTTACTGGCTATTTTACCGTCTTTATCCACAATGATAAAGCAAGGCAGTTTGAACCCGTATACTCCGTATTTCTTGGCAATATCGGAATTCAGACCGTTTTCTGCATAGACGTTGGCTCCGGTGATGCCCTTTAATAAAGAATTACTTGTTTTTACAAACTGATCTTTGGTATCGTCTACGTTTACAAAAACGAAATTCATTTTAGACTTGTAGAAATTTACCACTTCTTTCAGTACGGGAACGGTTGCCTCCCCGATGTAAGGGTTCCATGATGCATAGAACGTAAGCAGGTAAGGTTTTCCTTTATTTTCCGAAAGGTTATATGACTTTCCGTCTGCTTTTACCAATGCCGCTTCAGGAGCCGCTTCACCGATTTTGAAACCGTTGATGGCAAACTGGATTTTCTTTAAATCTTCCTTGATCGTATTGTCTTTGATATCCGTATCGATAATCTTTTTGATTTTCTCTATGGTTTTTTCAGGAGCACCCGGATGAATATCCGACTGTGCCATCACGAAAGCCAACAGATAGTCTTTGGCACTCTGTGAAAGATCCTTTTGGTTTTTATTCAGATATTCTGCGAATAGTTCAGAAGTCGTGACATCGGTTTTCCCTGCACTTTTCGCCTGAGCGAATTTCTGGAAATCAGGGCTCATTTTGGTAAGAAGGTATTCTCTGTATAAAGGATGCTCTTTTACGAGAACGTCTTTATTTTCCTCCAGCTTGTTGGAAAAATCCGTGAAAGCTTTCGTCACTTTAAATGAAGGGTTCCCCATTTGTTTGTGGCTGAGCTCATACTGGTTGAGGATTGTAAGCAAAGTACTGGAAAGGTCATTTTTCTTCCAGGTTACCACTTCGTTATCCGGACTGAATTTTTTAGCGCTTTCATCAATATTTTTATTGATATCGGCCTGAACTTTTTCAATTCCTTTTAAAAAGGTCTTTTCGTCTTTCGACATCAGCTCGTTCATATTCACCGTCTGGGCATACGTGGACAGATATTTTTGAGTAGCGGTAAAGAAATCGTTATTCTTTTTAGCATCTCCGGTAATCACATATTCCGTTGGGAAAGTCATTGCATTTCCTGAAATTTCAAGCTTCTGCCCGCCCTTCAGGTAGATCAGGTTTCTTTTTCCACCATAGGAAACCATATACATTCCGCTTTTCGGAACTTCAAAGTTCCCGGCAAACGTACCGTCTTTATTGATCCCGATATTAATTAAAGGTAAAGTAGCGACCCCCGATGCTTCGATGAACTCGATTCTCTCCAATGGGGAACCGCCGGTAACTTTCCCTTTTACTTCTACTTTTTTAGAGCAAGACATCGCAAAAACCGCGATGATAAACAATAAAAGATATTTTTTCATTTTGAATTTATAATTAGGCAAAAATAGTTTTTTTCGGTACAGAAAAAAATTAATTAATTATTTTTATAATGTTTTTAACAAAAAGAAAAATCAAATTTCATGTTTAAGTAATATTTTGTTCTTTAAATAGAAAATATGGTTGGAAATTCTTTCCAGGTCCTCTAAATTATGGCTGATAATTAAAATAATTTTATCACTTTTAATTTGTTCGATTACTTTATAAATAAAATACCTGTTTTCTTTGTCCAGAGAAGAGGTAGGCTCATCCAGGATTAAAAATTCAGGATGGTGATATAATGCTCTCATCCATCCCAATAGCTGTTTTTGACCTCCGGACAAATTTATCCCTTCTTCTCCTACAATCTTCATCAATCCCTGCGGCAGACCTTTTATAAACTTTTCAAAGCCTAGATCAAACAGATCATTCAATTTATGATGATCAATATTTTCGCATAAGATAATATTGTCAAGAACTGTGGCATTAAATAATGGTATGTTTTGTGGAACAACAGATATTTTTTTTCTCCAATCGGCTATAGAAAAATCCTCCAGTAAAATTTTTTTATTAATAGTAATCTTACCGCTCTCCTGTTGATAATTCTTCTGCAATATTTCAGTTAATGTTGTTTTCCCACTTCCGCTTTCACCCAGAATACAGGTAATTTCTCCTCTTCTAAGCTTTAGTGTAATGTTTTCAAGTAATTTACTGCGTCCCTTAAATCTGAAATCCAACTGCTGGATTTCTATTTCATTGAGATGTTTGATTTTTGTTCCCTCCAGTCTTTCTCCCGATATTGATGCATATTCAAACATTCTTTCGAATGCCACTTTTGCTTCCTCAATAGGAATGCTTGCTAAAGCCAGATTCGTTATAGATCCAAGTAAAGACCCTGAAATTCCTATTACAGCCATCAGTTCGCCCATTTTAATCTGTTTAATTAAAACGTGGTAAGATGAAAAACTTACTATTGCAACAAGGAAAAATACTAAAGCTAAGCCTGAATATAGTGTAATTTTAATATTTACTTTTCCCAGATTAAAAATGGTGTCCTGAAAGTTTTCAAAACTTAAAGTACCTTTTCTCAGAAATACATCTTGCTTTCCGAAAGTTTTTATAGCATCTATACCTCTTATGATATCTATATAATTTGCCTCATTATTACTGTAAGACTGCATAACTTCTTTTTGGGACGCAATAGTTTTTTTATTAAATCTGAAAATAATATAAAAAATAACCGGAGAAATTAATAAGCATAATAAAGCCAGCTCACAGGAATAGTAAAAGAGAAAACTTATGGAAATTAAAATTCCGAAGATATCAATAGCCGTATTGGTGATCAGATGTCTTATTACATTCTGTACTCTCTGGGTATCATTTAGCCTTGCAATAAAATCTCCTGTCTTTCTGGTATCGAAAAAAACCTTGGGAAGGTAAAGCAAAGAGCTGAAAAATGATTTATTGATTCGCAGATTGAATTCCTTACTTTGCTTCATGATATATACGTCTCTTAGTGATTGGATAATAACCTTTGCCATCAAAAGGAAACTTAAAAACCCAATATTTAAAAAAAGAAGGTTAATCTTTCTTTTAGGCAAAATGTCATCTATTAATTTCTGAGAAAAAACAGACATCGACATCCCTAATAAAGCAATAACGATTCCTAAAATAATAATTATACAGATAGATTCAAAGTCTTTTTTGAGAAGATCAACGAACCATTTTTCCTTTTCAGAATACTGATTTCTTTTTTTTCAAAGTTTTCATTTGGAAACAGTATTAAACAGGTTTTGGAAATCCATGCTTCCCGCAATTGCTTTTCATTCCAGTATTCTAATCCCCGGACAGGATCTCCGATAAGAAATTGATGAGTTTCAGAAGAATCTCTAAAATAAAAAACAACATAATGTTGGTATTTTTTTTCTAAAATAACATGCAAAATTACGGGTTGGTTATGCTCAATCAGAGCATCTACATCAGCTTCACAACCTTCTGCGTTGAAACCTATTTCTTTAGCACATTGATAAAGGCCTAAAAGTGTGGTACCCATTCTTCCTGTTCCACTCTTTTCTCTTAAAGTCTCAAGAGAGACATCGCCGCCATAGTACCTTACTAAAGATTGTAAGCAACCTATTCCACAATCCGTCTGATCTTTTTGTAGAGAAAAGGTTTTCCTAATATTCTTCATTGGCATTGTCTAACAGCTTTGTGAATTTAACAGCTCCGGAATTTCTTTTTATCAAATGATTACTCTGATCATAAACCAAAAAATAAGGTACGCTCTTCATTTGAAAGTTTCTGTAAAATTTAGCCTTATCATCATAGCACCAGTGAATATTTTTATGGTGGCTCAAATTATATTTTTCTGCAAACTGCTTTATTTTTTTTAAAGGTTCGCTGGCAATCCAAATCCATTCTGTTTTGTCATAATTCCTTTGTAATTGGCTCAGTTCTTCCGCTTCGGCTTGACAAAAATGGCAATCCGGACTAAAATAAACAATAACTTTATGGCTTTTAATTTTTAAATCCTGATTAGTGAAAGTCTTTCCATCAATAGTTTTAAGAACGAATATGGGAATATTCTCTAATTGTTTAATTCTCTGCTTTTTCTTCTGAAAGCTGCAAAACAGGTAAGCAATTATTCCGATCATAAAAACCGGAATGATAAGTGCAAATATTTTTAACCTTTTGTTTTTCATCAGTATTGTGCATTCAGGATTAAAAAACATACCGTTGCTACCCAAAACATCAGACCTGCGCCATAAGTAATACCAACCAAACCGAATGATTTCACATAGCTTATTTTTTCCTCTAAAAGTTCACGCACCCCCCCAAGCCAATAGAATCCAATAGAATAATTCAAAGATATTAACGAGTTGTAAAGGATAAGCCAGCCATTTCTCTGTGGAAATATTTTCTTTGAAGTTGAGTAATGATAATGGATAGTAGGTCTGTACATCTTCCAAAGTATAATGTGTATTTAGCCAGTAGAAATAAATAAACTTGTAAAAGCTTCCGATTATGAAAACTACCTCTGAAATAAGAACTAAAGAGATAAAATCAGCAATGTTAATTTTATCAATACCAGGAAGTTCAAACAACTTCAAAAAATTAAGACAGAATGCAACTGATAGAACTTTAACACCTATAAGTAAAGGAGTTATTACATATCCTACCCATTTCCATTTTTCTGAACTTTTCATGTAGTCTTGCACTAAATCGTTCGGATAGTTTTGTGAGAGAAAGTAAAATATTTTAGAATTAGTTGTTATATAACTTTCGTCTAAAAAAACCAAAATAGTATAAAGCATAACAATAATAAAAAAAATACATAAGTTTTTCATAGTAAAAAAGCTGTCATTTGACAGCCTCAATTTTAAATTAAAATAAAATCTACTTTTTGTCTTGTTGTGAATTTTTAGTCTTGCTATTTTTTTCATAAAGGAAAGAAAAAATAACATTTAAAATTATTACAATATATAGTGCATTAGTACGCTGCTCGTTGTTTAAGACATTGAATACAAAGTCTATAATCAAAAAAATGATCGACAATACTATATATGTGTAAAAAAGAATTTTTATTATCAATTTAATTCATTTAGTGTTGTAAACAATATTTAAAAACTGACCCAGCAACATATGAAACATATGATCCCGCAACTGCAAATCCAGGAATTACTGACAATCCCACACCTCCAAGCCAAGCAGGAGCTGATAAAAAACACTGTCCTCCATTAATTCCGCCTGCAATACTCTCCATTTTTTGTATGCTAATCTTTTTCATAAATAAGAAATTTATTAATTTTCCAAGTGATTATAAATGTTGATCCATACATTGGCCAAGATAAAAATACGCCCCACCAACAGCGGTTGTAATGACGGCCCAGGGATTTAATAAAACAGCTCCGGCTATCATTCCGCCAGCCATAGTAGCTCCAGCTAATGCACATTTTTTTCCAACACCTCTTCCCTGCAAATCTTCCATTTGCGAAACATTTAATTTTTCATATTTATATAATATTTTATTTTTGGTCTTCACTTTGAAAACCTGATATCAAATTTGTACAGAAATTTTGGGCAAACCTATTCCATTTTAGAATATTCGTTCATTATCAGCCAAAAGCTATTTTTATAAATGGAATAAATTTTTATTTTTGTGGTACACAATGACGAAAAAGATGGAAGTAAAAGATATTGGTTTCAGATTAAGAAAAATTCGTGAAGAAAAAGGAGTTTCCCAACTGACTTTAGCAATTGATTTAGGCATTTCCCAAAGCAAAGTATCTAAAATAGAAAACGGGACCGAAAAAATCACGGTATCTTATCTTATTAAAACTCTAACTTATTTCTCACTGTCACCTCAGGAAATAACAGATTTTTTAAAGAGCACCATAGATAGTTCATCAATCAAAAGGTAATCAATTTTCAGTCTTTTTTTCATTAGTAATTGTTTCCGGACTTTACTTTACAAAAAAATGATATAAAAAAAGATCGTCTCCTTAGAGACGATCTTTTTTTAATCTTATATAACTTTCTGTTATCCTCTGTCGGCAAAAGCCGTAATGTACTCCCTGTTCATACGGGCAATGTTTTCAAGGGAAATTCCTTTCGGACATTCCACTTCACACGCACCGGTATTGGAACAGTTTCCGAATCCTTCTTCGTCCATTGCTTTTACCATATTCAGTACTCTTCTTTTTGCTTCTACCCTACCTTGCGGCAACAAAGCATACTGGGAAACTTTAGCACCAACAAAAAGCATAGCAGATCCGTTTTTACAGGAAGCTACACAAGCTCCGCAAGCAATACAGGCAGCGGCATCCATTGCCTTGTCCGCATCGTCTTTAGGAACCGGAATCGCGTTTGCATCCAGCGTATTTCCTGAAGTGTTCACGGAAATAAAACCGCCTGCAGCCATTACCCTGTCGAATGCGCTTCTGTCTACGATCAAATCTTTAATTACCGGGAAAGCAGCACTTCTCCATGGTTCGATAACGATGGTTTCACCATCTTTAAACATTCTCATGTGAAGCTGGCAGGTAGTAATCCCTGTATCCGGGCCGTGTGCCCTACCGTTGATGTAAAGGGAACACATTCCGCAGATCCCCTCACGGCAATCATGGTCGAAAGCAATCGGTTCTTTTCCTTCGTTGATGATATTTTCGTTCAGCATATCCAGCATTTCCAAGAAAGAAGAATCTGTAGAAACGTCTGATATTTTGTAGGTCTCAAACTGACCTTTGGTTTTGCTATTTTTTTGTCTCCAAATTTTTAGGGTAAGATGAAGGCCTTTTTTTGCACTCATAATGATTTATTTATAGGTTGGAGATTATTTGTAACTTCTTGCTTTAACTTCAATGTTTTCGTAGATCAGGTCTTCTTTATGCAGAACCTCTGTTGTAATATCATCAGTTTGATATTCCCAGGCTCCTACGTATTTAAAGTTAACATCATCTCTTTCTGCTTCACCTTCAGGCGTAGCATGATCTTCTCTGAAGTGTCCTCCGCAAGATTCGTTTCTATGCAATGCATCGATTGCCATTAATTGTCCCAGTTCGATGAAATCTGCAACTCTGAACGCTTTTTCAAGTTCCGTATTCATTCCGTCGGCATCACCGGGAACTTTCACATCGCTCCAGAATTCTTTTTTTACCTGAGCAATTTCAGCAATCGCTTCTCTTAAACCTTCCGGAGTTCTTCCCATTCCTACTTTATTCCACATGATGTGTCCTAATTTTTTGTGGAAATGATCTACCGAATGGGTTCCTTTATTATTAAGGAAGAACTGTACTTTTTCTTTGATTCCCTTTTCCGCTTCTTCAAATGCCGGCGTTGCCGTAGGAATAGCTCCGGTTCTGATGTCTGCAGAAAGATAATCTGCAATCGTGTAAGGAAGTACAAAATACCCGTCTGCCAATCCCTGCATCAAAGCGGAAGCTCCCAAACGGTTGGCCCCGTGATCGGAGAAGTTGGCTTCACCGATGACAAAGCATCCGGGAATCGTAGACTGCAAGTTGTAGTCAACCCAAACCCCGCCCATGGTGTAATGAACCGCAGGATAAATCTTCATCGGCGTTTTGTAAGGATCATCAGCGGTGATCTTTTCGTACATGACGAATAAGTTACCGTATTTCTCCTCAATCCAAGATTTCCCTAAGTCATAGATCTGCTGATCTGTAGGATTGTGAATATGTTTTTCGATAGCGGCTTCTTTACCTTTTTTGATAATCTCTGTAGAGAAATCCAGGTAAACCCCTTCTTTAGTGTCATTATTTTCGATTCCGTAACCGGCATCGCATCTTTCTTTACCAGCTCTCGACGCAACATCCCTGGGCACAAGGTTTCCGAATGCCGGATATCTTCTTTCCAGATAGTAGTCTCTGTCTTCTTCTTTAATATTTTCAGGTCTTAATTTGCCCTCTCTGATAGCTACAGAATCTTCAATTCTTTTAGGAACCCAGATTCTTCCGGAGTTTCTCAGAGATTCAGACATCAAAGTAAGCTTGGACTGCTGCGTTCCGTGAACCGGAATACAGGTCGGGTGGATCTGTACATAGCAAGGATTAGCGAAGTACGCTCCTTTTTTGTGGATTTTCCATGCTGCGGAAACATTGGATCCCATCGCGTTGGTAGAAAGGAAATAAACGTTTCCGTAACCTCCGGAAGCAATCACCACTGCGTGGGCCGAATGTCTTTCGATCTCACCGGTTACCAGGTTTCTTGCGATAATCCCTCTTGCTTTTCCGTCTACGATCACCAGGTCCATCATTTCATGACGGTTGTACATTTTGATTCTTCCTTTACCGATCTGGCGGCTCATGGCAGAATAAGCACCTAACAACAACTGCTGTCCGGTCTGTCCTTTTGCATAAAAGGTTCTTTTTACCTGAACCCCCCCGAACGAACGGTTATCCAGCTGACCTCCGTACTCGCGTCCGAAAGGCACCCCCTGGGCAACACACTGGTCGATGATATTGGCGGAAACTTCAGCCAACCGGTAGACATTAGCTTCTCTTGCGCGGTAGTCCCCTCCTTTAATGGTATCGTAGAACAACCGGTAAGTAGAGTCACCGTCTCCCTGATAGTTTTTAGCAGCGTTGATCCCCCCCTGAGCGGCAATCGAGTGCGCTCTTCGCGGAGAATCCTGATAGCAGAAAGCCTTTACGTTATACCCCTGCTCCGCTAAAGTAGCAGCGGCAGAACCACCTGCCAAACCTGTGCCCACAACAATAATATCAATCTTATCTCTGTTGTTTGGTGCAACAAGGTTCATATGGTCTTTATGATTTTTCCATTTGTCCTTTAACGGACCTCCGGGAATTTTTGAATCTAATTTACTCATAATTTAGTATCTTGATATTATTGAGTTACAAAGTGAAAAATTGCAATAAAAATAAAACCTGCCGGAATAAGAATGGAATACCATTTTCCGATGGCTTTAATTACCGGTGTATACTTCGGATGTCTAGCCCCGATCGACTGGAATGAAGACTGAAAACCGTGTGCCAGGTGCAACCCCAGTAGAACGAATGAAATCACATACAAAGCCACTCTCCACACATCGGCGAACTTTGCGTGCAGGTCTCCCCAGAAACGGGATTCTTCAACCGGCAGCCCATCAATGTACTTGTAGTTCATTTCATGGAACCAGAAATCATACATGTGAAGAAAAATAAACGCCAGAATCACAGCCCCTGAAATAATCATATTTCTGGACATCCAGGTAGAATTGTGAGAAGGATTATTCGACTCGTATTTAACGGGACGTGCTTTCTGGTTTTTAATTTCCAAAACAAATCCCATTACAAAATGGAAAACCACAGCAGCGATCAGAACCGGCTGCATTATAAATTGGATCATAGGATTATACCCCATAAACTGCGAAGCATTGTTGTAAGCATCCTCACCAAAAACCGACAAAAGGTTTACAGAAAGGTGCATTATCAGAAATATCAGCAAAAAAATAGCCGACAATGCCATAGCATATTTTCTACCTATCGTAGAACTCGTTAAACCTGCCATATAAGTTTAAATTTGATTTTCCACAAAATTAAGAAATGTTAAGAACATCAAAAAGTGAGAAATCTCACATAAAGCCAGTTTGTAACGTTTCTAAATAAGATTTTAAAATCTTGTAAATAAAAGAAAAAGAAGAAAATAGGAATATCAGTCCAACTTATAAATTTTCCCGTTATACGACACTTTTCGGGTATACTCGGGGAATATCCTGATTTCTGCTTTTACAATACGCCGGGAAGCGCAGTAGGGATTGATAACATACTGCCGGATTTTTTTCTGATCCGAATCTCCGGCCATCCAGAAACAGGCCCGATTTCCCTTTTTTACCGACAGCAGTTTATGTTTGGAAAAATCATGAATTAAAATTTCATCCTGCTGTTGCATGTACAGATTGAAACCTATTCTTACCGTAAGGAACAGGATGACGGCCATCACTACTTTTCCTGAATTTCGGGCATTGAATCTTTCCACGGCAAACCTGAGAAAATAGATAATCAGAAATAAAAAGCACACTTCCACTCCATTCATTGGAATATTTTCTAAAAACAGGGAATCGAAATCCGCAAACCAATGGATGATCTTTAGCAATAGCTGAATCATAAAATCATAATTCCCGTTGATCCGGTCAAAATCCAGATCCGCAGCAATCAGAGCCGTCATGAAAAAAGAAGAAATAATAATCACTTCCGAAAACGGAACGATAAAAAAATTGGCAATGACTGATATAAAGGAAAACTGATGAAAATAAAACAGCACCAACGGCAGGGTTGCCAACTGGGCAGAAAGGGAAATCGAAACGGTATTGAAGATAATCTTCTTCAACCGGTTGTCCTGTATCGGAAAATACCTTAAAATCGGATGATTCAGCCAATAAATTCCAAGAACCGCCAGAAAGCTCAGCTGGAAGCCTGCATCAAAAACCAGCCGGGTATCGAAGAACAGAATGATTAAAGCAGATAACGACAGCGAGTGCAACAGATCCGTTTTCCGCTGCAGTATCACATAGATGAAATAAATGCTGAGCATCAGGCTCGAACGTACCACCGAACTTCCGAAGCCGATGAAAGCCGTAAACAGCCAGATGAATATTAAACTTGAAATAATGGCGAACTTCCTGAATTTCAAAGGTAATATGCTTACAAAAACAAAGTAGAATAAACCGAAAATAACGACAATATGCGTTCCAGAAATAGCCAGGAAATGCACCAGACCCGACCGGCTGAAATCCCGGACCGTCTGCTCATCAATTTCCGTACGGTCTGCGAGAACGATCCCTTTCAGAAATTCCCCGGAGGCTGGTGACCATTCTATTTTATCAATCCGCTGCAATACTTCCAGTCTTCTCTGGGAAAATTTTTCGTTCAAGCTCAAATCGTTCCGTCCGGATGCAAAGACCTCATCATTGATATAGCACTGGTATTCAATATTTTTCCTTTTTAAATATTTTGAATAGTCAAACTGGAAATCATATGGCGGGGTTTTAGGTTTTGAAACATAAGCCCTGGTTTTGTAATAATGGTTAAAATCCAATACCCTTTCTTTCTTCGGAACATAGACTACAGCATTGAAATATTCTTTTCCTGCCCGCACGATCGCTTCATACTTTCTGTTTTTAAGATTGGAATTCAGCTTTTTCGCTATTTTAAAAACAATTTCTTCATTTTTACCGATCTTTAGGTTTTGTACCGGAGCCGTATTAAAAAAATGAAGAATTATTCCGACGGCAAAAAATGTAATTGCCAACAGACAGGGCCTGATTTTATACAACATATACCTGTTGAAAAATGCAGGAACCAGAAGCAGGAAAGAAATTCCTGAGATCCGGCAAATCGTATTTTTATCCAGAGAAAAACAATCCTGAAAAAAGATCCCAAGGATAAGACAGATGGCAAGAATAAGAAACGGCTGTTTATTCAATTCCAAAATTTGTGATATCCAAAAATATCCAATCGGATAAAAAAACACAAATCCACAGGCGGGAATTTTCAAAACCGGACTCTTTCCTTTGTGAAAAATAAAAATCGCAGGAAAATTTTCCGCGATTTTTATCTTTGCATTTATTTTTTAAACTTTCATAATCACTTCCGCTGCCTTCTCACTCGCCCCTTTTCCGCCCAGCTTCTTCCTCAGCAGCTCATAATCCCGGAATACTTCAGACCTTTTATCAGTGTCAATGATTTTTTTCAGCTCTTCAACCAGATTGTTTGTATTTAAATCAATTTGGATCAGTTCCTTTACCACTTCACGGTCCATGATGAGATTCACTAGAGAAATGTATTTGATATTTTTAACCAGACGTTTGGCAATGGCATAGGAAACTTTACTTCCCCGGTAGCAGACCACTTCAGGAACATTCAATAAAGCAGTTTCCAGGGTTGCGGTTCCGGAAGTGACTAGTGCGGCTTTGGAACACCTCAGCAGATCATAAGTCTGGTTTGAGACAAAGTGCACGTTATCGTCGACGTAATTCCGGTAAAATTCTTTCGGAAGGCTCGGGGCACCGGCAATCACGAATTGGTATTCCTGAAAATAAGGCCTTACCGAAAGCATCACGGCAAGCATCTTTTCGACTTCCTGTTTCCGGGACCCCGGCAGCAGAGCGATGATTTCCTTTTCATTCAGCCCGTTTTCCTTTTTAAATTCTTCGATATCCATATCTTCCAGAGTGGAAATCGCGTCCAGCAGAGGATGACCCACAAAATGGGAGCGGACGCCGTGCTTTTTATAGAAATCCTCTTCAAAAGGAAGGATCACCATCATTTCGTCCACATATTTTTTAATGATCTCTACCCTTCCCTCTTTCCAGGCCCAAAGCTGCGGGGAAATATAATACACTACCTTAATGCCCTGCGCTTTGGCGAATTTGGCAATCCTCAGGTTGAATCCCGGGTAATCCACGAGGATCAGAACATCCGGTTTATTGTTGCGGAGGTCTTCCTTACAGAATTTTATATTGTTCAGGATCGTCCGCAGGTTCATCGCAACTTCAAGAAAGCCCATGAATGCCAGGTCGCGGTAATGTTTTACCATAGTGCCGCCCTGCTTAGCCATCAGATCGCCGCCCCAGAACCTGAATTCCGCGGCAGGGTCGTGTTGCTTCAAAGCTTTCATCAAATTACTTCCGTGCAGGTCTCCGGAAGCCTCACCGGCGATAATATAATAGTTCATTCCTCTGAAATCTTTTAAATTTTAATTCCATCTGAAGCTATCCTTTACGTACTTTGTTATGGGAGGCTTCTATCACAGGAATAGAGAACAAATAAGACATCGTAGCATCTTAATTTGTAAATTTGTCCAAAGATAATGATAAAAAATGGCAGAAGAATTTGAAATCAGGAATAAAGTTGCGGAAAGCGGACTGATCAATTTTGATCTTACCGATCTGGTTCCGAAGGGAGAGCGAAAGGGAATCGATCTTAAGGATTTCCTTTTCATGGAAATGATCCTGAAAGAAAAAGACTTCCGGGAAAAGGTAGCGGCGATTGACGTGGAAACTTACCGGGATGCCTATGTTTATGTCTACAATTCGGCGGATGCTATTGTTCCGCTCTGGGCTTATTTTTTAATCACTGCCAGACTGGCCGGCATCACCAGGAAAATTGTTTTCGGAAACCGTGAAGACCTGGAAGTGATCCTGATGCACAACGCCATACAACGCCATGATTTTGAAGAAATGAGGGGCAAGAGGGTGTTGGTGAAGGGATGTTCCGACAAGGAAATTCCGGAAAACGCCTATATCGAACTGGTCGAGCAGCTGCAGCCGATTGTAAAATCGCTGATGTTCGGGGAAGCCTGTTCCAACGTTCCGATTCTGAAAAACTAGACCTGTGCATCAGATCATTAAAGCTTATTTTAAAAATTATTCATTCAATTTTAATGAAAAGACGGTTGGGGAATATTTTTTGATAGGTTTTAATCATCACTAAAAATAAACACAAACTATGGGTCTTATCGATTTACTTACCGGAAATACAGGCAACCAGGTTGCTGAGCAGGCAGAAAATAAGTTCGGCATCAGCAAAACACAGGTTATCGCTTTACTCGCGGTGGCTGCTCCGCTGATCATTTCTTACCTTAGAAAAAAATCGCAGGACGCCAATGAAGCGGAAGCATTGAATAATGCCTTGGATAAAGACCATGACGGAAGTATCCTGGACGATGTTTCACAGGCCGATGCCAGGCAGTCTGAAGGAGGCTCTATCCTGAACCATATTTTCGGTGAAGAAAAGACAAATGTAGAAAACAGGCTTTCACAGAATACCGGGATTTCAATTGATAAAATCGGACCGATTCTTTCCATGCTGGCCCCGGTTATTATGGGCTATATCGGTAGGGAAAAACAACAGAACAATGTAGGGGCCGGTGGCTTAGGCGATCTTCTTGGCGGTATCCTGGGCAATGCATCCAATGAATCCCAGCAGCAGTCAAGTCCGCTCAACGATATTCTTGGAAGCGTTCTAGGCGGCGGAAATTCACAGTCGTCAGGAAACCCGCTTAATGATATTATCGGAAGTGTGCTCGGTGGGAACGACCAGAAGAAACAGCAAGGCGGAGGCGGATTGGGAGATATCCTCGGAGGATTCTTCGGAAAATAATAATTTAATTTTGTTATATATAAAAAAGACCGGCGAATGAATTTGCCGGTCTTTTTGCTTAATCTTTAGCCTTCTCTCCGGAAGCCGCTACGGATTTTGAAGCTTTTCTGGGTCTTCTTTTCCCATAGCTTCCGTTGTTGATTTTACCTCTTTTGGATTTTTTGTCTCCTTTTCCCATAAGTAATAGATTTTGTTGGTTGATTACGAATTTAGAAAATACAGATCTAAAATCAAAAAATCCGGCTGTTAAAATTTTTATAAAATCATGTGGAGCCGAATGAGAAACCAGGTTAAAGAGCCGGAAGATAGAAGCCTGAAGTTTCTTATGTCAACCTATCGGTAACGGCATTAAATATCAAATGATCCTGTTTGCACTTCGTAAAGGATACACTTTATTTAATATTCGGGATCATTTTTATGTTTTTTCTTTTTATATGACCTGAAATGAATTAAATACAGGGCATGAGGATATCAAAACCTTTCTGATGGAAAGTATTTGGTGATCACATTTTTAGCATCCGGAAGGTTTTAAAAAAACGGATTTTTGAGGCATAATCTAAAAGTTAGAAAATACTTTTTTAATTATTATTTATTGTTTTGCGATAAATAATTATATCTTTGCAATAAATAATAATGACTAATCATGAAAATTATCGGAAAAAAATCGCTTTCACAGTCTCTCAGTTATCTGCTGTTTTTACTGTTCATTTTATTTGCCTTCCTGTGCATCTATGAAATTATCGGATTTGGTGTTTTGGCCTATAACTTTAAAACGGGAAATACCTTTCTCTCAGACTTTTTTATTACCGGAACAGATGTCGGCTGGTCGCAAAACCGATGGACACGGCCCATGAATGATCTCATGAAGTTTAAAATCTTTGTTCCTTTCACCCGGCAGAATCTTGTGACCGGAATATTCAGCACCTCCAGCATTTTGAACTATGTTTCCAATTCCGGTTTCATTACTTTATTTTTATATGCGGGCTACCGGTTTTTAAGAGAGATCAGCAGGGATCAGGTTTTCAATCAACGGGCTTTGTTGTGGCTCAGAAGATTCGGATGGATCAATATCCTGTACGCTGTAGTTGTAATGGCCATCATCCCATTCAGTATGAAAACTCCGTTTTCCGCAACCTACTCTGTGGTCCTGTTTTTATTTTTTGGGGCTTTGGTCCTGTTTATTGTGGAATTTTTTAAGAAAGGCCTGGAGCTTCAGGAACAGGTAGATTTAACCATTTAACTATGCCGATCGTAATCAATGTAGATGTCATGCTTGCCAGGCGCAAGATGCAGTCACAGGAACTCGCCGAGAAAATCGGCATTACCCAGGCCAACCTTTCCATTTTAAAAACCGGAAAAGCCAAAGCCGTGAAGCTTTCTACCCTGGAAGCCATCTGTAAAGCCCTGGATTGCCAGCCCGGGGACATTCTGGAATATGTAAAAGATTAAGAAATTTTATGAAAATAATTTAGAACAATCTGTTAAAATGAGATACCGAATAGTAAAAATACCATAAATCAAAGAAGTATACTTATCAAGTCTCTGTGGGATAAGCTACTTTTATCCGCAGAAACTAATACCCTTGAAGAAGAATTAACCATCTTTCTTTAATGTCCTGAGAATATACTCAGCACGAAAACACACTCAAAACTCATCCGGAGCCTGACCTAAGGTTCCGGAATTTTTATGAAAGGGCGTTTTTTTGTTTTTAAAACCTTCAAAACTCTTATCTTTGCGAACGGAAAATTCAAAGTTCGGATATGAACTTTAAACCTTGAACTTTAAACAATAATTTATGTTTCGATCACACACCAACGGAGAATTGTCTCTGAAGAATCTTAATGAAGAAGTTACGCTTTCGGGATGGGTACAGACCATCCGCGACAAAGGATTTATGATTTGGATAGATCTCCGGGATCGTTACGGAATTACCCAGCTGGTTTTCGACCAGGACCGTTCTTCTGCCGAACTGATGGAAAATGCCAAAAAACTGGGCCGTGAATTCGTGATCCAGGTGACGGGAAAAGTAATTGAAAGGGTAAGCAAAAATCCGAACATCCCGACCGGGGAAATTGAAATTCTGGTAGAAAAACTGACAGTACTCAACGAATCACAGCTTCCGCCTTTCACCATTGAGGATGAAACGGACGGCGGTGAAGAGCTGAGAATGAAATACCGCTACCTGGATATCCGTAGAAATCCGGTAAAAGATAAGCTGGTCTTTCGTCACAACATGGCGCAGAAAGTAAGGAATTATCTTTCGGATAACGGATTTATCGAAGTGGAGACACCTGTTCTAATTAAGTCCACTCCGGAAGGAGCAAGAGACTTCGTGGTACCGAGCAGGATGAATCCGGGACAGTTCTACGCATTGCCGCAGTCTCCGCAGACCTTCAAGCAATTGCTGATGGTGGGCGGAATGGATAAATATTTCCAGATCGTGAAATGTTTCCGCGATGAGGATTTAAGAGCCGACCGTCAGCCGGAATTCACCCAGATCGACTGTGAGATGGCGTTCGTGGAGCAGGAAGATGTGATGAATGTTTTTGAAGGAATGACGAAAACCTTACTGAAAGACATCACCGGACAGGAATTCGGGAGTTTCCCAAGAATGACCTTTGCTGATGCGATGCAGAAATACGGGAACGACAAGCCGGACATCCGTTTCGGGATGGAATTCACGGAACTGAACGACCTGGTGAAAGGAAAAGACTTTAAAATATTTGATGAGGCGGAACTGGTTGTCGGAATCAACGTAGAAGGCTGCGCAGATTATACGAGAAAACAGATCGACGAACTTGTAGATTGGGTAAAGAGACCGCAGATCGGTGCTTCCGGGATGGTTTGGGTAAAATTCCAGAACGACGGCGTGAAGACCTCTTCCGTGAATAAATTCTACAACGAAGAAGATTTAGCCAAAATAACAGAGAAATTCGGGGCTAAAGAAGGCGACCTGATGCTGATCCTTTCCGGAAACGAGCACAAGGTAAGAACCCAGCTTTCCGCTTTGAGAATGGAGCTTGGAAACCGGTTAGGCCTGAGAAAAGGAAACGAATTCGCCCCGCTTTGGGTAGTCGACTTCCCTTTACTGGAATTTGATGAAGAAAGCGGCCGTTACCATGCGATGCACCACCCTTTCACGTCTCCGAAACCGGAGGACATCCACCTATTGGAAACCGATCCGGGCAAAGCAAGAGCCAATGCCTACGATATGGTGCTGAACGGAAACGAAATCGGCGGAGGTTCCATCAGGATTTTTGATAAAGATTTACAATCTAAAATGTTCGACCTTTTAGGATTCAGCAAAGAAGAAGCGGAAGCCCAGTTCGGGTTCTTAATGAACGCCTTCAAATACGGTGCACCGCCTCACGGTGGATTGGCCTTCGGTTTCGACCGCCTGGTAGCCATTCTTGACGGAAACGAGGTAATCCGGGATTATATCGCCTTCCCTAAAAACAATTCGGGACGGGATGTGATGATCGACGCGCCGGCCGCCATTGCCAACGAACAGCTGGATGAACTGGAATTGCAATTGAATTTAAAATCATAAATTAGAAGCGGGGAATTTTTCTCCGCTTTTTTTATTTAACACAGAATTTAATTTAATGAAAAAGGATAAACGAGAACCTTGGGAAATTCCGGTCGTGATCCTTTGGTATGTGGGATTGTTTATTTTTTATTCTGGAATCGGATATTCGAAAGAAAAGAATGCTTTTGATTTTAAAGGAGGATATTTTGTCATAGGAATTTTAATCCTGGCCCCCATCTATTTATTCATCCGTTCAATTAAAGAAAAGGAAAAATCTTTTCCTGTTGAAAATTTTCATAAAGATATTGTGATTCATCAGATCAAAAAATATAAAATCTGTGAAGAGATCAATTTAGCGGGAGCAGAGATCGAAAGCTATGTTCTTGGTGTGGGTAAAGATCAGAATGACTATGCTAATATTTTCTATAATAAAAATTATATTGAATTCGTAAAGACCAAAATTACCATCCCGTATTTTAATAAATCTTTAGCTGCAATTACGGCTTTTACCAATATCGATGCAGTAACACTGAAGGAAATTTTCCATAGTCACCCCTCTGCAAAAGTTTATTTTGATAAATATATTATCACCAATTATTATATCGATCTGGAATTTCTTGAAGACCCGAGCCTTATAAAATCAGAATTCCAAACTAATCTAAAGAAAGCATAACTTTTATTTTAAAATGAAAATATTTGTTTCTGTCATCCTGTTTCTTTCATGTATTTCTACAGTAGGAGCATCCGTTTTCTTTTTGCGTCTATTCATTTTCAAAATAATGTATTATCATCCCTCGAAACGACAGGACATTTCGGATAAATATGATTTTGATGCAACTATTGGAAATATCAGAACGGATCAATTTGATTATTTAAAAAGTGACAGCATAAATGTTGACTGAAGCAGAACAAAAAATATCTATTCAAGGAAAAACTGATATTAAAAATTATGGACAAAGAAGTACTTATCTATAACACTCCAAACTCAGAAGAAATTTTAAGGAAAATCAATGGGTATGAGTTTAGAAGAATGTGGGAATCCAAACTCGAAAAAAATAATAAAAACCTTCTGGGTGGAATTATTGTAATTTTGATGTCTGTAATTTTCTTTCTCACTCAAGATTATTTGGTTGCAGGATTATTTGCCGGATTTGGAATAACGACATTCGCCAATTATATTTATTATTATTCAATATACAGAAAGGACAAAAAGAGATTTAATGCCATAATAGGCCGGGAAGTTTTAGATCTGGAGACAGATTCTAAAGATATGATCTGGGCATTCACACCTATCCATTTCTCATTTAAAAATTATAAATCTGAATATAAATTTATCTGGAATGAAATTACGTATTGCATTTTAGATGATCAATACCTCTACATTACGGCTTCTTCTGTTTTAAACTTTATATTGGATAAAAACAATATCGACAAAGAAAGCTACATCAAAATTGTTGATTATCTCGAATCTAAAGCTCAATTTAAAAAACTTTAATCCGCATTACATCCCACAAATATTCCTCTCCCGGCACAGACCTTGTACGTTTTAAATAAAATAAAGTACAATGAAAGCAATCTGGAACGGCGCCATTGGCTTTGGGCTGGTCAATATTCCCGTAAAAATTTATTCTGCTACCGAGACGACCAAACTGGATCTGGACATGCTCGACAAATCCGATTTTTCCAATATCCGTTTTAAAAGGGTAAATGAAAACACCGGTAAAGAGGTAAAATGGGAAAACATTGTCAAGGGCTATCTGATGGACGACAAGTACATCATCCTTGATGAGGAAGATTATGAGGCGGCAAGTCCTGAAAAGTCTAAAATTCTTTCGATTGACCAGTTTGTGAAGGAAGACGAAGTAGATTCGGTGTATTTCGAAAATCCGTACTATCTCGAACCCCAGAAAAACGGAGAGAATGCGTACCGCCTTCTTCTGAAAGCACTCGCCAAAACCGAGATGGTGGGTATCGGGACTTTCGTTCTCCGGGAAAGCGAAGCCATCGGGATGATCCGCCCGTACAACGATGAGGTACTGGTATTGAACCGTCTGAGATTTGCCCAGGAAATCAGGGATTACAGCGACCTGAAGATTCCGGCTAAAAAGCCGCCGAAGCCCGCCGAACTGAAAATGGCAGTCAGCCTGATTGAACAGCTTTCCCAGGAATTTGATCCTGAAATGCATAAAGATACCTATTCCGAATCGCTGATGAAGATCATCAACCGCAAAGCAAAAGGCAAAACGGTAAAAACCAAAAAAGCGGAACCGGCCAAAGAAGGTAAAGTGATCGACCTGATGGCTCAGTTAAAAGCCAGTTTACAGAACCCCAAATCCAAAAACGCATCCTGATGGCACTTCAAGATTATAATTCAAAGCGAAAGTTCGATAAAACCAGCGAACCGGAAGGCAAGACCAAAAAAAGCAAAGACCAACTTGTTTTTGTGATCCAAAGACACGCTGCATCCCGGCTGCATTATGATTTCCGTCTGGAAATGGATGGCGTCCTGAAAAGCTGGGCTGTACCGAAAGGTCCGTCGCTCGATCCAAAAGACAAGCGGCTGGCCATGATGGTGGAAGATCACCCTTATGATTATAAAGATTTCGAAGGGAATATTCCCGAGGGCAACTATGGAGCCGGACAGGTGGAAGTATGGGATAGCGGAACCTATGAACCTCTGGACAATAATTCAAAGCTTTCGGATGAAAAGGAATTGCTGAAGGAACTGAATGCCGGATCCCTGAAATTTATCCTGCACGGAAAAAAACTGAAAGGCGAATTTGCTCTGGTTAAAATGAAAAACACTGAAGAGAATTCATGGTTGCTGATCAAGCACAAAGATGATTTTGCAGAAAGCGGATATGATGCAGAAGAACATACTTCAAAAAGTTCTGCAGTAACAAAATTTCTGGAGGAAAAAAAAAGCCTAAAAAACAACAGAAAAATGCATTAGCTTCTGAAATAAAGCCTGATTTCCAGCATTTCAATTCTCTGGCAGGCGAAAAAAAAGTAGAAAACTTTATTAAGCCCATGCTTGCCAGGCTCACCGATGAAGCATTTGATGATCCCAACTGGGTTTTCGAAATCAAGTGGGATGGCTACCGTGCTGTAGCGGACCTCAGCAAAGACGAACCCCTGTTTTACTCCCGGAACGGCATTTCTTTCTTATCCAAATTTGAAAAAGTATCAGGAGATTTTGAAAACCAGATTCATCACATGATCCTGGATGGTGAGATTGTTGCCTACGACGAAAATGGCAGACCAAATTTCCAGCTGTTACAGCAGATCGGTGATAATCCTGACCTCGCACTCACCTATCAGGTTTTTGATATCCTGTGGCTGAACGGCCATTCTACCGAAGAACTACCGCTGATCCAGCGGAAGGAATTGTTAAAGGAAGCACTGATCGAAACGGATGTTATCAAATACTGTGACCATATTCCGGAAAAAGGCATTGACTTTTTCAACCAGATGCGGAAAATGAAACTGGAAGGGATGATTGCCAAAAAAGCAAACAGCCCGTATGTGGAAAACCACCGCACTACCGATTGGCTGAAAATTAAATTCAACAATACCGAAGAAGCCGTCATCTGCGGATTTACAGAACCACGGGGATCCCGGGAAGGCTTCGGAGCCCTGATTTTAGGTCAATACGTTGATGAAAAGCTGATCTATTGCGGACATACGGGAACCGGATTCAACCGTGAACGGATCCGTGAAATCCTGGAAAAGCTTAAAAAAATCACCACCAAAACATCCCCTTTCGACAAAGCCCCAAAGACCAATATGCCGGTTACCTGGACGAAACCTGAACTGGTCTGCGAAATCAAATATTCCGAAATTACCAATGACGGCATTTTCCGGCATCCTGTTTTCATCGCCCTCCGTGAAGACAAAGAGCCTGAAGAAGTTAAAAGTCCTGCCAACGAATTCACAAAGACTCCAAACATCATTACTATGAAAACGACTGCACCCAAAAAAACAAAATCTTCTGAAAACGAAAAAGAAGTGACTCTGAACCGCCATAAAGTAAAACTGACCAACCAGGATAAGATTTATTTTCCGAAGGACGGCATTACCAAAGGCGAGGTGATCGAATATTACCAGTCGGTAGCCGATTATATTTTACCGCATCTTAAAAACCGTCCGCTCTCCCTAAACCGGTTTCCGAATGGGATTGAAGAACAGAATTTTTATCAGAAGGAAGCAGGCGACAGCATCCCGGACTGGATCAAAACCACTCAGGTGTATTCCGAATCCAATGATAAAGAGATCGATTATATTTACTGTAATGACAAGGCTACCCTGGCTTATCTGAACAACCTGGGCTGCATCGACCTGAATCCGTGGAATGCTTCCCTTCCCGATCTGGAACATCCCGATTTTTTAGTACTGGATCTCGATCCTTCTAAAAAAAATACCTTTGATGATGTCATTGAAACCGCTTTGCAGGTAAACGAAGTTCTCAAATCCGTCAGGATCGAAGGCTACTGCAAAACTTCCGGCAGCACCGGAATCCATATTTACATTCCGATGGGCGGAAAATATGACTTTGACCAGGTAAAAGATTTTGCCCATATTCTGATGAAACAGGTTCATGACCAGCTTCCTGAGATCACCACCCTTGAGAGAAGCCTGCAGAAGCGGGATAACAAAAAGATCTATCTCGATTATCTGCAGAACCGCAGCGGACAGACTCTGGCAAGCGTTTACAGCATCCGTCCGAAAGCAAGTGCTTCCGTTTCCATGCCGCTGGAATGGGATGAACTGAAAAAGGGCTTAAAACCTACCGATTTCAATATTCACAATGCACTGGAAAGAATTGAAACGAAAGGGGATTTATTCAAACCGGTTCTTGGTAAGGGCATTGATATGATGAAAGTATTGGAGCTGTTATAGAATGTTAGGTAATTTCTATATTTTTGCAGCAATAACTATTAATTAATGAATCGAGATACCATAATTGAACTTACTTTTAATGAAAAATTAGAAAGAGAAAATCAAAATTTTTACTTTAAATATATTTGGTCTAAAATTTTAAAAACTTGGATTAAAATTACAGTATGTGCTATAATTTTTTTATTTCTAGGATTCTATCCAATAAAATATTTTGACAGAAGTTTTTTTTATTACTTTTTTAAATATGGCGGAATTTTTCTTGCTGGATATTCACTGATTTTAGTAAATCACTATTTTTCTTCCAAGAAGAAATTTAAAATAGAAGTTAATAAATTGATTGGAAAATTCAAGACTAAGAATGAACCTCATTTTACGATTATAAATGATCAATATATTGAGTTTAAAAATCCATTGATTACTATAAAATCTACTTGGGAAAATACTTCCTATGTAATTTCCGGCGATTATATTTTAATCAGTCCTGTAAATAATTTAAACTATATTATTCATAAATCGGAAGTTAGTAACAATGAGTTTCAAATCATAAAAGAAAATATCCAAAAATATTCTAAGCAATCAAAATAATTAAGGTAATTTCGTTACCAAGCTTTCCGGCAGGATCTTCAGAATCAGGTAAATGAGTTTCCACTTGAAATTTGGGACGATGGTGAAAGAATTTCCGGCATCGACAATGAATTTAGCCACGTACTCCGGCTCCATGATCAGGGATTCATTCAGCTGTAGTCCTTCGTTGATTTTGGTGCGGATGTAGCCGATGACCAGAGCGTTCACTTTAATATTTCTTGAAGCCAACTGCTGCCTTAATCCGGCCAGGTAAGTAGTGAAAGCCGCTTTGGTACTTCCGTAAACGAAATTACTCTTCCTGCCGCGAACCCCGGAAAGTGATGATAATCCAATGATCCGTTCTAAGTTTTTATTGCCGGTATCAGTCGCTATAATATTCAGAATGGAAACCGCCCCCATGTAATTCACCATCATCATCTGCTGTGTCCCTTTGAAATCTTTTAAAGCCGCTTCATTATCCACCAGAAATCCGGCTGCGTAGACTACGATACAAGGTTTTCCGGGAAGTTCATTATAAAATTTTTGATGAGAATCAAAATCCACCGCATCGAAAGATAAAACCGCCACTTTTGAAATCAGATTGTTTTCGGATACGAATTTTTTCAACGATGCTGTATTCCGGGATGCGGCCATCACCGAAAAGCCTTTCTCAATATATTGTTTGATGGATTCCTTGGCCACATCGGAATTGGCACCGAGGATAAGAACGGTTTTATCTGTGTTTTGCGTCATGAGGCAAAGATATTTGTTAAACACCAATTTCACGAATATTTCTCACTCATGAACACAAATTAATTCGTACGGCAGATAAGGTTCTCGAATAGTAATAGTTGTATAACCATACCTAAAGTAGACCCGAAGAAGAACCGGAGTTAAGGGGCTGGAAGAGGGAAGCTGGATGCAGGAAGTTTCTCCTGTCAAAAATATAATGAAGGTCTTAATAATCAAACTAAAACATTTTGGCATTCTACCAAAGGAAATTTTTATTTGGTCCTGAATAAACAGCCTTAAACCAAGGTCTGATTTATATTGTTTTTAAAGTACCAAAGGGATGGCTTATTCTATGATAGGATGAAATCCTATCAGAAGCATGAACCGTTTACTCATTTTTACTCAGAGTAATTCTATTCATAATTCTGACCGAATCAGCCTTAATTTTATTTTGAATTAAGAAATACCTGAATACAATATTGATAGGGCTGAATTCACTTTATATACTAAAAAAATTCCGGCGGGATAAGCATTGCCTGTCCCGCCGAAATGAATATTCTTAATCCTGAAAATTATTTTTTCTCCAGGTCGATTTCTTTTTTCTCTGCCGTTTTTTCAGCCACCGCTTTGGCTTTATCTCCGAAACGGGCTTCCGTAAATTCCCTGGAAACGGCAGCTTTCTCAAATTTCAGTTTACCCGATAAGGTTTCGATGACAAAACCGTCATCCTGAACCTGGGCGATTCTTCCGTGAAGACCGGAAGTAAGCACCACCCGGGTTCCTACTTTCAGGGTTTCCTGGAAGTTTTTTTCCTGTTTCTGCTTTTTCATCTGCGGTCTGATCATCAGGAAATAAAACCCGACGAACATCGCCCCCATCATGATCAGCATCATGGAATTCCCTCCTCCCGGAGCCGGCGCCTGTAAAAAAATGGATAGTAAACTCATGAGATTAAGGTTGAATATTGGCAGTGAACGTTAATTTAACCGGCATTTTTTCCACATTGGCAAATACATCAGCAAATTTGCTCACGTTTCCGTCGAAGTTGGAAGAATCGAAATGCAGCGTGATTTTTCCTTTTTTACCCGGCATAATCGGATCTTTTGTGAAATCAGGCACCGTACATCCGCATCCCGGTTTTACTTCGGAAATAACCAACGGGTTGCTTCCCGTATTGGTTACTTCATAAACGTGCTGAACCTTATCCCCTTTTTTAATTTTCCCGAAATCGAAATTGCTTTCGGAAAGGGCTATAGTGGTCAGCGGTTGTTTGGAAGCAGTGGCAGCAGCGGCAGTCTGTTCTGTAGCAGGAGCTGCAGCAGCAGAATCTCCCATAGGAGCCGGAGCAGCGGTAGTCGTGGAATCAGCAGTCATTGCAGCCGTTTCCGATCCTGTAGCCGTTTCTTTATTTTCCTTTTTGCAGGAAACCATACCAAAGCCTATGACAGACAAAGCGATGATTGATAATGTCTTTTTCATATTAAGATATTTATATTCTATTTAAATCTTTACAATACTTATCCAGAATCCCGTTGACAAAGATATTGGAACGGTCGGTAGCAAATACTTTTGCAATCTCGATGTATTCGTTGATAATTACTCTTGAAGGTGTGAGAGGAAAATTGTCCAGCTCTGCAATAGCGGTCGACAGAATAACCTTATCCATTAATGAAACTCTTTCCAGATCCCAGTTTTCGAGTCGTTCCTGCAGTTTCTTTTCGTTGTTTTCCCAACTGTTTAACGTATTTCTAAGCAGCTTCATGGCGAATGTTTTATCCTCTTCGTCTTTGATCATTTTGATCAGAGTGCGGCTTTCATCCTCTTCTTTCAGGAAACCGATGGTTTTCTGCACCATGGAATTGGCGATGTGGATGTCATCATACCAGGAAAGTTCCTTATCTCCCAGGTAATCGTGGAAGTCGTCATTTTCAGCAATATACCGTAAAAATAATTTTCCGATGAACTTCTGGTCGTCCTCAAAGGAATAGCCTTCTTCCTTCATGAAATCCTGGTAGCGCTTGCCGGCCGTAATTCGCTGAAAGGTTTTTACCAAAAGATCATCATGCAGATCCCATTTCAACTGCTTGTGCTGGCCTGTGAAAAATAACCGTTCCGGATTTTCCTCCAGTTTGATTAACACCTGATTGTTGATGAATTTTTGGTTAGGATTAATTTCGGCATCGGTTTTCAGATATTTGTTTTTTCCGATTTCAATCTGGTTTTCGGCCAGTTCTTTCAGGGAAACCAGGAAATTCAATTCATAGATGTAGAGATGATAGATCTTCTCTATTCCGGCAAACATGTTTTTCTCTAACACATCAGACTTCACGGGATTCTGATAATAAGAATACACGGTCTGTACTACTTTTTCACGGATTTGTCGTCTTCCTAACATTCAAAGAGCTTTTTTATGGGTGCAAAGATACAAAATTTAAAATTTATGAAATTCGTAGTCTGATGACATTTTCGTAAATTTGTGAAACTTTATGAAAGCGCTAAAAACATTAAACCCTTATTTCCTGAAGCACAAACTGCTGTTGTTTTGGGGAGTCTTATTTATCATTGCCAGCAACTTTTTCAACATCTATAAAGTACAGTTCGTCGGGAAATCCGTGGATGAGCTTACGAAAAACGGAAACCTGGGCTTCAACCGCCAGGTCCTGATCTATGTGGCCATCATCGTCGGATGCTCCCTGCTGACCGGTTTTTTCACCTTCATGATGCGGCAGACCATTATCGTGGCTTCCCGGAGAATCGAATACGAACTGAAAAACAGGATTTACCGGCATTACCAGGATTTATCGTTAACGGACTATAAGCAAACAACCATCGGCGACCTGATGAACCGGCTGAGTGAAGATGTCGTAGCCGTAAGGATGTACCTGGGCCCCGGGGTCATGTATGTGGCCAACCTGATCGTCCTGGTCGTCATTACCGCCATTTATATGCTCAAAACGGATGTCTCGATGACGCTCTGGACCTTGCTGCCGCTTCCTATTCTGTCATTTGCCATTTATAAGGTAAGCTCGATCATCAATAAAAAGTCGAAGATTATGCAAAAAAGCCAGTCGGGGATTTCCACTTTCGTACAGGACAGCTTTTCAGGCATCCGGGTGGTTAAATTTTTTGCCAAGGAAAATTATATCAGGAAAAATTACAGCGCAAAAGTTACCGATTACCAGGATAAAGCACTGGATCTGGCAAAAACGGAAGCTTATTTTTTTACGATTATCTTATTCGTCATCGGTCTGCTGAATGTAGCTATCATCTGGGTCGGTGGTCAGAAATATATTGCCGGGGAACTGAGCATCGGTAAAATTGCCGACTTTTTCATGTACATCAACACCCTGATCTTTCCGTTTTCGATGGTAGGCTGGGTGACCTCCGTAAACCAGCGGGCAGAAGCTTCCATGCAGCGGATCAATGAATTTATGGATAAAAAATCCGAAATCGTCAATACCAATTTTGAAAAGTACGGCATTCGGGGAGATATTGAATTCAGAAACGTGTCTTACGTTTATCCGAATACCGGAATCCGGGCACTGGACAATCTGAGCTTTAAACTTAAAGCCGGGGAATCCATGGCTATTATGGGAAAAACCGGAAGCGGAAAGTCTACCGTTGCCCTTCTTCTGTGCCGGCTGATCGATCCTACGGAAGGAGAAATCTTCATTGACGGTAAAAACCTGAAAGAACACAACCTGGAAAACTACAGGAACTACATCGGCTATATTCCGCAGGAAAGCTATCTGTTTTCCGATTCCATCGAAAATAATATCGGCTTTGCCATCGATCATCCTTCCCATGAAAAGGTCGTGGAGTATGCTAAAATTGCAGACGTCGATAAAAATATCACCGGATTCAAAGAGCAGTACAATACCATGGTCGGGGAACGCGGTGTCATGCTTTCGGGAGGACAGAAACAGAGGATATGTATCGCTAGGGCATTGATCAAGGACCCCAATATTATCATTTTCGATGATTCCCTTTCGGCCCTTGATACGGAAACGGAACAGAATATTCTTGAAAATATCGACCGGAAAATCCGCAATGCCACCTCTATAATCATCACACACAGAGAGTCTAGCGCTCAAAGGGCTGATAAAATTCTTAACCTGACCGAAATTAACAATTCCATAACCGCATAGCCTATTCGTTCACAAATGTTAAATAAATCATAAAAAAAATTTTGTGATTAAAAGAAAACTTTTATATTTGTTCCTAACAAGATTAAAAAATATCTAACAATGAGTGAATACAAGGAACGCCATGAAAATGAAATTTTCACAAAGGTGTTAAAAGCAGGAAGAAGAACTTATTTCTTTGATGTGCGCGAGACGAAAGCAGGAGATTATTATCTTACGATTACCGAGAGCAAAAAGAATTTCGGAGAGAATGGAGAAGCTACATTTGAGAAGCACAAAATTTATCTTTACAAAGAGGATTTTAAAAGTTTTCAGGAGATGTTTAATGAATCCACAGATTTCATCATTAACGAGAAGGGAGAGGATGTAATATCGGAAAAACACGATAAAGACTTCAAGAGCAGATCATACACCATCGATTCTGACGACGAGGTTTAAAAAGAATAATTCTAAAGACACAAGCATCTGGAAAAGGATGCTTTTTTTATGCCCTGAACTGAGGGCTTTACCCTGCAATACCCCTATTCCAGCAGGCAAATTCCGCCATTATAATTTTCAGAAAGTTGTATGAATTAAACTTTGTCAAAGTTCAGAACTTTGACAAAGTTTACCTTCTGTAGTCCTGTTCAGTTATAAAAACATTAAAAATCCCTCTTAATCTGGGATAAGATGGTAGGATCCTGAATTTCGTTATCTTTGGCCAGCAGCAGGACTTTGGACAAGACCTCGGCAGATCTCGGATCGTCATCGGCAAAAGGAAGAAACAGTCTCCCGCGGTGCTGTGAATGCACGGGAAGAATGGATAAATACCTTCCCGGAACCTGGTGCACCACCGCACTTCCCAGATGAACGCTGTATTCCGCCAGCTGACCTTTTACTAAAACATGCGAACCTTCGATCTTCACGTTATCCAGTTTGAATAGCCGTGCCGTCTCTTTCATCAGAACCGCCCGCATTTCAATCGACGAATGGCTGGCTTCCGGATCTACCCCACCCACGTGAGCTACGGAAACCACCAGATCGATATCCCTCATCACTTCAGAAAATAATCTCGGATTGATCTCTTCAAACGGGATATTTTTGTAATCTTTTAAAGAATGGAATTCTATGGTTTCAAGGGTCGGGCTTTCGACATCAGCCGGCGAGAACCAGTCTGCCATAGCATACAACTTCACCTGGAAGCCTTCTTTATGATAAACCTTCTGCAGCCCTTCTTCGTAATCCACTTTCCAGCCTCTTGTTTTCAGTAAGGCCAGGGCCTGCTTCGGCTGAATCTGATGCCCGGCGTACCGGCGGGATACCGATTTTTCCTGCAGTTCATCCGGCGTCGGGACATAGAGCTCCCGGAAAATCTGCTTGAACGGCTGAACCGTTTTTTCTTTAAAACAATAATGCTGGAAATCGCTCCAGACGGCGTGCTGATGAAGATCTGTACAGTGGGCGATCCTCAGGGTACTGCTTTCGTCCAGTTCATGAATTTCACCCTGGGCATCCACCAGGTTGCCCTCATGGAAAAACCCTATTTTATGATCGCTTGAAATAAGCACCAGTTTTTCAAGATGTCTTACGATCACCGGATGTTCAAAAAGGTTCCTGATCTCAGGATATAAAAATTCATCCCCACGGATCATCGCTTCTTCCAGTCCTTTTCTGGAACGGCTCCATTGTTCGCGCATGATCTTGCGGATGTTTGCGAGTTCTACAACCGCTTTTTCTTTTTTAATTTTCGGCGGAATGGTTTTTAACTGCTTATCCTCCCTGAAAACCACCAACTCCGCTTTTCCGTCGTCCTCAATGATCAGCCCTACTGTAACACCATCGATGGTAACCTGGGTTTCTTTTGACAAGAGATTCTGAACCTGCCGGGTCTCCATGGCCCAGGTCAGGCGTACCGGATCCGGATACCCTGCGTTCCTGGCCAGATTCTCCAGAGCTACCCGGATGGCCAGGGCCTCGCTTGCCTGCTTCATCGATCCGAATTCCCGGCTTTCTTTTTTGAACTGCTGGATGTATTCATACCGGTTCAGGATATCTTTCTCAGGATTCGCCCTGCTTAAGGGAATGAGCCCAAAAACCCGGAGATAGTCCTGATCCCGTTTATCCTTTATTTTGGCGATCACTTCTTTTATTTTTAAATTTCCCGTCAGCGTATCGGAATACAACCTTGCTCTCCGGTGGCCGTTTCCGTCAGAAATATATTTCGCAGAATCGTATAGCATTTCCCAGCGTGCTTTTCCTAATTCTTTGTAGGCTTTTGTAAACCAGTCTTTATCGACGGCACCGTCTTTAAATTCCTGGATGTCTACGGAAGAATACTTGGCCACCTCACTCTCAAGCCCCGAGTTCTGTGCTTCATAGGCGCCTGTTTTGGTATGGGCATGCATCCACCAGATGGCAGAATCCAGACCTTTCCACCCTAAATGACTGCTGATCAGCTTCTGCCATTGCGGCGCGTAGACGGCCGCCTGAACCAGACGGAGTTCGGGAATCTTTTCTTTTTTAATCATCTCATTAAATGATTCCCGGGTATCGGTTTCCAGCGGATGGCATTTTGACAGCAAATAAGAAAACAGCTTTTGCCTGGTCATGCTTTCATTTCCATAGCTGTAGATGTAATTGGCATACAGATTCGTTTTGCCCAGGCCTTTCAGGATCTGCACAAACCGCTTTGTCCCGTAAATAGACTGGAATTTTTCAACAAAATGAGACACCGGTGTAGCGGCATCACCACGGATCAGTTCGATATCGAGAAATTTCTCCTGTATTTCTTCGATAACAGGTTTCAGAAACGGGAATTTTTCCTGATATTTTTTACTGTGCTGGTAAGCCGGGAGCTCCGTAAGTTCTTTTATGGCGTTATCGGCGGTTAACACACCTTCGTACAGTTCATTCTTAGTAATCAGGCCCAGTTCGTAGGCCCTTGCGAAAAGATAGACATCAGGAACGGTGTGCAGGATATTTTCCTTAAGACCGCTAAACTGCATCCACCGGTAAAGATTCCAGACTTTCACAAACTGTCTTTCATTCACCTGCTGATAGCGGATCGCCTGCAAAAACACCGTAAAGAAGGACTGCTGCTGCCATCCATCGCCGCTGCGCCCGTAATAATATTCGTTCTGTTTCGATTTGTAACTGATGATTTCTTCGGGAAGCCGGGCAAACAAAGTGCTGCAGGCATCGATCAGAAAGTCGGTTTTGTCTTCAAAAACGAATTTCTGCTGCAGAGAGTAGAGTATGGTAACCAGCGGATTGTTCCAGGAATAGGTATCCTTCGTCGGATTAGGCATGATGTCTTTGTAATAGAAGACATACTTCTTCAGAAAATCCCTGAATTTTTTCCGGTCGCAGCTTTCGGCGAAGGTTAATAAGAACAGGTCCTGCGGCTGCAGGCCGGAATCTCTGTACCATTGTTCCCAAACCTGATGCAAAGGATAATTTTCTGCCCGCTGCAGCCCCGTAAAACCCTCCGTGTTTCTTTTGATCTGGCGGAAATCGTTACCGATCAGTTCTTTAATCATAGATCCGTTCCAGTCTTCCGTCTCATATTCATGCTCTCTATAGCTGAGGAACAGGTCGCTTAATTTAATCAGTTCTTTTTTAATATGATCCAGTGAGCGGGTAAATCCGTACGGATCCTTTTCCGTAGCCTTCGCATAGACGGAACCGGCTTCCACTTCCGGTAATTTATATTCCGATACTTCCGCAGGATTATAGAAACCGTAGCCGTTTTCTGCAGAAAGAATTTTCCGGTCTGCCGATGGACGGAGCTGATCCAGCAGTCCCTGCTCCCTTTCCGGAATTTTTGCTTTTTCAGAATATTGCTGAAGCCACAGATCAATCTGTTCCGGCATCCGGTTATTCTTCCGGAGCTGGAGCATGATGTCCAATGCAGCCGTTCTCTGTTCCATATCGCCTTTGGCAATCATTTCATTGATCAAAGGAACAAGTACCGGATCTTCCTGCCTGATCATCAATCCGATCAGCTTCTGACGGAGTGTTCCGCCCTTTCTTTTGAAGAGCTCGTAAAAAGTCATCACTTCATCCTGATCCAAAGGATTCTGCTGCAGGACATTGATCCCTGAAGCCACTAAAGATTCTCCGCGGTCCTTAATGATTTTAAAGGCAAATTCTTTCTGGAAGGGAGTAACCTCCTTATTCTTCTGTTCGGAATTATACGAATAGGAGTAGCAGTAAAAATCATTCAGAATGTTTCTGGTGAGCTGCTCCCGTAAAGTCAGGTCGAACTGATCGAAATAAGACAGTACTAAATCAAGCTTTTTACGGTCCTCTCCTACCAGATAAAACAGGGAGGCGTACAGATCGCTTTTTCTGAAGGTCGCATTCTGCCATGAAAATACCTTCCCCTCGAATTTTTTTTCTTTAGCCGCTATTTTTTGGGTCAGCTCATGAAGCTTTTGAAAGAATTCCGGATAATCCGGATTCCCGATGTAGAATTTTGATTTTGCATTCGCCGCCAGTAAATTGCTCATGGCTCTTCCGGCAAATGCCAGAACCTGCGGATCACCGTCCTGTACCGCCTTATAAAAAACCGGCATCTGGATATAAGGATCCCCGGTTTCTACGGCGAATTTAACGGCCAGGCATTTTTTATCCATGTTTCCTTTATCGATGAGGCCATGTAAATGAGGAACGGTCTGTTCCACATCCCAGACGCCCTGTACCCAAAGGGCCATATACACCTCATTGTTATTCTTGCTGAGTACCGCTCCGGGAATCTCATCCGGGTTTCTGAAATACCGGTTGGCCAGTGAAACCATATTTTTTACCACTGTTTCTTTTTCAGACTCCCAGCCTAAGCCCGTCCAGGTTCCGATCGCACGTACCACAGAGGAAAACCGCGTCAGCTTATTTTCCTCGATTACCTTCATCATGTACTGTAATGCCTGTGTACTGGTTTCATCCAGAGCTTCCAGAATAGTCTGCCGCAGCCCTTCCTGGCGTTGTGCAGCCAGCAGAAGTTTTTCCACCAGCTCCCAACATCTTTGCTGCTCACTGTTCAGCAGCGCACGGATGATACCTGAAGATACTTTTCCTTCCGGATGTTTGTTATAAATAATATCTTCGATCAGCTGGTAGATTTCTTCATTTCCCGTATCAATTGCTGCCGACCAGAGGTAGAACCGGCTGCTGTTCCCGGACAGCTGGCTATCGTAAATAATCTGCTCTTCCAGGGACAGATCATAATACTGCGTCCCGGAATCATAGGTGTACAGACTGGGTGGCTCCAGTAAGTTTCGTATTAAATTAATCTGATTGAGCAGCGTGAACCTTTCATTATCAGGAGCCCGGAAAGAACGCCGTTCATACCCCGTCTGATACATTTTGTGAGGCATTTTATTCCAGGCATATTTCGCCAGCTCGGCATGATCGCCAAAGAAGTATACCAGTAAGTCGAAATAATCTTTATCTTCCCAAATGTTTCGCGTGATGTACTTTTTTATTTCTTCAGCTTCGGGAGACCCTAACGTAACTTCTCCGTAGCTGTCCTTTTTTTTGAGAAGCCGCAATCCGAATTCCGCGATTTCCTTTTTTAATTTGGGTTTGGAAAAGAGTTTTGATAATATTCCTTTTTCGGCCTGGTCTTTCAGTCCGTTTTTTAAATTCTTGTGATAATCGACAATTTTCTTCGATTTTAGTTTTTCGCTGATTTCCATAGTTTTTGTGATTTAGGGGGTGATGAATTACCAGTAGCTTCCCGCCAGGAAGGTCAGTCTGATAAATGTAAAAACAGGTTGTGTACTCAGGTCAATGGTTTGTTGAAGGTCTTCAAGCCGGGTTTCGTCGCAGAAAACGGCAAACATCCCGTCTTCGAAAGCCTGGATGGCATTTTCCTGAGCCTTTTGCAGATCGGCCCTTTTCTCATTGTAGATGCTGCCGAATCCCGCCTTTCCGGTATCGGTTAAAATATTCAGGTAATTTTCAAACGGCGTCTGAGTGCGGTCCGCATCTTCCGTTTCAAAAGATTTTGCATTGAATGCTTCGACCTGCTGCTGAACGATCCGCTTTAAAAGCTGCTCCAGGGAAATCGAATGTCCATGATGGCCAATTTCGAGAGGCTGTTCCGAAAGTACAGGATGCTTCCTGCCCAGCTGTTTTACCGTAACCTTTATTTCCATATATTCTGAGATTGTGATCTTAAAAATAGGGAATTTTTTTTTGTTGCTGGCTTTTCCATTTTTTAATGGTTCCTAATCATAAACGCAATTCATAGCCCCGATTGCAGTGAAAATCCTTTTTTGAAAAAAAAGATTGCAACGGAAAGCGGGAAAAAGCTCCAAAAATAAAATAGAAATAAAAACCGGGAAATTTATAGGACCGGGCCAGATCAGGTACAACAATGGGGAATGAAATTTTTACCGGATCCCCAACTTATGTTCATGATCCGAAAATTATCAATGAAATAAAATTTAAATAAAGACCTCCGGAAACAATAATCACAATATATTTTAATCTGAAATCGGAATAAAATAATAAAAGTACACTTTAGAAAAAGTGTACTTTTATTGGGTGAATGAGGGGTCTCGAACCCCCGACCTTCGGAACCACAATCCGACGCTCTAACCAACTGAGCTACAATCACCGTTTTGTGAGTGCAAATATAGGAAAGATTTTTTAATTACCAAACAATTCCATCAAAATTTTTCAACGCCATCAGCTTCTCAGACGTAAATCCCTCAGCATAAGTCACTCCCGAAAGCCTTCCTAAATCCTGGGCACGGTAGGTCAGACTTTCAAAAAAGTCTTTTGAGGTAATCGGCGTTTGAGGTTCTTTAGAGGCGGGATCATAAAACTGGGTTTTGAAAGCCATACAGGCTGCAATTTTTTTATCCAGATGCGCTGAAATGTCGATAACGAATTCTGGCTCGATATTTTTCCACTGAATGTAATGAAAAATATGTTTCGGTCTCCAGACTTCCTGGTTTTCGCCTTCCAGAACGGTTTCTATCTTTCGTAAGCCGGCTAAAAAGCACGCATCCGATACTAATTTCGCTCCTTTTGCATGATCCGGGTGCCTATCATCAATAGCATTGGCCAGGACGATTTCAGGCTTGTATTTGCGAACCATTTTTACGATTCTCATCTGATAGTCTTCAGAATTTTCCAAAAATCCGTCTTTCATCCCGAGATTTTCCCTGGCCGATACGCCTAGGATTCTTACCGAATCGTCGGCTTCCGCTTTCCGGGTCTCTTCGGTTCCCCGGGTGCCGAGTTCTCCTTTGGTAAGATCTACAATCACGCAGGTTTTTCCTTCTGAAACCATTTTGGCAATCGTTCCGCCGCATCCCAGTTCCACATCATCAGGATGGGCTCCAAAAGCAAGTATATCCGTTTTCATATTTTCAAAGATAAGATTAAAAATAAAAACTTCCCAAACATTAAGGATGGGAAGTTTAGTATCTCTAATTTAAAATTAAATTATTTATTGATCTCAGCATTCAGTTTTACGGCATCCTGGTAAGTAGGATCCAGCTGAACGGATTTTGCAACATATTCTTTTGCTTTTGCAGGATCTGAATCTTTATTCATGTATGCTACTGCGAAATAAGCATACGCTAAAGTCTGCTTGTTGGCTTCCTGTTCAGCCGGTTTTACCGTACTGATGAACTTTTCGTAAGCCATTTTTGCCGCATCGTTATTTCCTGCCTGTTGGTAAGAATATCCTAAGCTGTAGTATCCGGGAGCCCAATCCGGTAAAAGAGCATTCATTTTCTGCCATGTCATGATCGCTCCGTTCCAGTTTTTAGCATCCTGGTAAGCGGTGGCCAACTTGAACAGAGAATCAGAATCCTGCGCATTGGCAGCCACTTTCTGTTTAAGTCCTTCAATCGTCGGGTTTGTAGGACCGGCATCTACATCAGCCTGGGAAGCTCCGCCTCCTCCGGCAATTTTCACCAACTCCATATCCCACTTCAGAGTTTCATCCTTAGCTGCTTTTGCAATCGCTACCTTTTGCTGTGCTTCTGTCATTAAAGCAGTCTTCTTAGCTGCATCGGTCTCCGTTTTGGCTAAACCGGCTGCAATAAGACCCTGAAGCCCCTGATCGGCAGGCTGTACCCTTGACTTTTCAGCCTGGGATACAAAACTGTCCATATTCTGTTTGGCTTCTGCATACTTTCCGTCAGCATATGATTGATAAGCTCTCAGTTTGAATTTGATCGGATCATTGATTTTATCAAAGATTTTATCCAACACCTGCTTGGAGTTTGCATAATCTTCATTGGTAAAATAAAGCTTGGCAATTTCCAACTGGGTATAAGGATCTTCATCAGCATATTTCGTATAGTTGATCAGATCCTGGGTTGCTTTTGCATTCTGCTGATATCTGATATCATAAGCGGCTAGTGCCTTGTAGGCAGGAGCGTAGCTCGGATCGGTAGCAATCGCCTTATCAATACTCGTCTTAGCCTGCTGCCACTGTTGCGCAGCCATCCATAGCGTACCGATTCTTGTATAAACCGATGCCTTGTTCTTTGCCAAAGGAAGAGCCTTATCATAAGCGGTCATTGCATCTCCCGGCATTCTCTTCAAGCGGTAAGCATCTCCTAAAGTATAGTAGTAGTAAGCGGGAACACCTTTTTTCTCCGCTCTTTCAATAGCCTTATTCAGGAACTGGATCGCAAGGTCCGGCGAATTGTTCTTTTCGAATAGAGTCAATGCTTCTGCAGCTCTGAACAGAACTTCAGCATCTTTTTCCCTGGAATCCGAAACGATTTTCTGGATTTCAGCCACTGCATTTTTATCGCCTTTTCCAAGCTTTACGGTAGCAAGTCCCAGTTTATTTAAATAGCTTTTGCTGTCTGCTGCAAGACCTTTATTAAAATTATCGGTAGCAGCTGCATAGTCAGGCTCTCCCTGTTTCAGGTAGGTATTTCCTAAGTAGAAATAATTTTCAGCCGTAGGTGCTGAAGCAATCATGTTCGTAAAATTAGTTTTTGCCTGAGCATATTTATCGCTGTCTACGCTGTTGATCCCGTCCTGTACGGTCTGTGCAAAGGCAAAGTTGGTAAAAAACACCACAGCTGCACCAAAGGCAATCTTCTTTACATTCATATTCATTATATCTTTCATTTTATAATTCTAATCTAAATTTCGATTTATATTTACACAATTTCCAGACCAAAATACTATAATTATTTTGGTTAAAGGATTAATTTAATACTTTTTAACGCATCTGTACCTCTCTCCTGTACAGGTTATAAGGTTGTAATCCTTCTTTCTGAACGATCATCTGCCCCAGCTGGGTGCAGGAATACCGGATAAAACCGTTAGCGATATTGAAGTTGCCCTCATTTGTTAAAAAATACAAAACTCTGGTAAAGGGATAATTCATTTTCCGGAGGTTTTCATAATCCGTATTGTACAGTTTCCCATTGCTTTCAACGGGAAGAATCTTCACCCTGTTTCTCAACTGTTCAGATTCCTTGTCATACGGACGGCTGAAGGTATTTAATCCGATCACCCCTATTTTATCCGGGTATTTATCTAACTCTTCGATAATATTTTTATTGCCCGGAATTACGGAAAATTTCAGATCCCTGGGCTGTTTTTTGAGCTTCTGTGCGACAAAGTTCAGATTGCTGGAATTGGTCCCGTCGAAAATAAACGCTTTGTCTTCAGACTGCATTCCTTTATTTATTTCGTCCATCGAAATACTTTCTTTGGCTGAATTTTTAGGAACGATAAAAACTACAGCGTCTGCAGCAAAGCGGGCCGGTACAAAATTACGGTCTACCCGCTCTTTGTAAGTCTTCATTTCTTCGGGAGAAAGATCTCTGGACATTACAACAATTCTTGCTTTATCATTCAGTAAATCAAGAAATCCAAGGTCTTCTTTCTTCGTTGAAACTTTAATCTTTGTTTCCGGATAATTGATCATGTACCCTTCGGCCAAAGCTTCCGTAACACTTTTGAAAGATTCATCCGTCAGAATCGTCATTTCCCCTTTATGGTAAGATGGCGATTTATCTTCGTTCTTACAGCCGATTGCTATAATACTCAGAAAAAACAGCATCATTACGGTAATCCTATTCTTCATTTCCTGAACTTTTAATTCTTGTAATTGCTCTGTAGATCCTGAAAATTCCGTAAAGAATCAAAAGGGCACCCAATGCGTAGGCCACGCCCGGTTCCAGGACGGTGAAGAAGAATTTGTAAAAAATTACAACCCCTCCCAGAACGATATAAAATAATCCCGTAACGAGGGATAACCAATTGAACATCATCTAACAAAAATACCAAAAAAAATAAAAAGGAGAAGCATAAGCTTCTCCTTTTTCATATTATTTAAAAGATAGATAATATTACTTATCCTTCAAAATTCATTGTCAGTGGTAATCTGAATCGGTAACGTACAGACTGCCCGTTGATTTTAGCCGGCGTCCATTTGTTTTTAATCGATTTGATCGTCCTGATCGCTTCAGAATTGAAATCGGAATTTCCTCCTGATGCTTTTACGTCGGTAATGCTTCCATCTCTCTCTACTACGAAAGTGATCTCAGTTTTTACTGTACCTTCATCTCCGTTCATTGCAGAACCGTCGAAGTTACTTGAAACCTTATTACGGAACGCATTGATTCCTCCAGGGAATTCTGCGGTCTGCTCTACCTCCGTATATACCTGGTTTTCGTTTACCTGAGGCTTAACCTCTGCGGTAGATGTCCTTGTACCGGTAGATGGCGGCGGTGGCGGCGGTGTATAAGCCGGAGCTTTCACCCCCTCCTGATTGTTAAGACCGGTCGTCGTTTCCAATTGCTTGGAGATCGGCGGTGGCGGCGTTTCAATTTTCGGCGCTTTTACAGGCTCAGGGACAACGTTCTGAATCACCTCGATTTTTTCCTCTTTTGGCGGAGGTGGCGGCGGAGGTGGTTCTTTTTCTTTCGGCTGCTCGATAATTTTATCCTCCTGCAGAACATCTACCAGGTCTGCCTTCACTTCCTGTTTAGGCGGTTCGGTAAGTCTCTTGATGGTAAGATAAATAAATGGAGACAAAGCAGCCACAAGGAATAATGCAGTTCCTATAATAAAAGATTTTGTCAGAAGTTTTGGATACTGATTTCTTAAATCATAAGCGCCATATTCTTTGTTTCTATTTTGAAATACGATCTCATCCAGTGTAAGATTGGAGTCGTATACATTTTCATTTGCCATAGATTTACAATTTTATGGTTTAAATTACTTTGTAGCCGGCGCTGCAGCAGCAGCCGCTCCGGAATTACCCACTTTTCTGTCGTAAATAGCCTTCTCCCAAGGTTTCAGATCGGTAACCCCGTACTGCTCACTTTTTGTGATGGCCATTTCGTCAAGAATATCCACAAAGTTTTTGTATACGGCATCGTCAGTCGGTTTGATAATCACTGTAAATTTGGATTTATCTGCCGCATTGGCTTTTGCCTGCTCAATCACCTTTCTTATTCCTTCTCTATCGAAAGTCGTTTCATTAAGATTCTGATCGGTAAGCGAGGTATTATCCTGCTGGTGCCAGAAGATCTTATTGTCTTTTCCTAATAATAAAGAAATAGAGTTTGAAAGTTTAATTTCCGTCGGAGGTGGTTTTTTATCTTTTTCTTTCGGTTTTGCCGGAAGACCCAAATCCATCACATTCGGTTTAGAGAATGTGGTGGTAAACATAAAGAAGGTAATCAAAAGAAACCCTAAGTCCACCATCGGAGTCATATCTACGCGGGTATTCTGCTTCTTGGACCTAACCTTGCCGCCTTTCCCGCCTTTTTCCTGTACTTGTACTTCTGCCATTTCTAAATGATATTATTCATTAGGTTTACCTTCTTGTGATGTAATCAACCAAAATTTAAGAAAATCGATATCTCTTAAACCCTCAAATAAGCTTTTCACTTTTGGATATTCGGTAGTAACGTCACCTTTGATCGCCAGTTTATAACCAGGATTTACGGCAAGACTTTCTTTTACCCAATCTACCAATTGCTTATTTGTACTATCCATAGGAATCCCGGTAGGACTCTTGAAATTCTTCTGCGCGTCATCTGGCAAATCGAGATAGCTTTTCAGCTGGTTCATAGGAACGCCGATAGCCTGTACTTTCTGGAATGCAGCTTTTTCATTATTGTCAAAAGTAACACCGTACTTTCTACCCATATTGTCCAAAAGCTGTATTCTTTCCGATGCATTTTCTACGGGCTGGAAATAAAATTTTCCGTCCGGAGTAGCGTTGATGGTCATCAAGCTGGCATCAGGAAGTAACTTCTCTGATATTGAAGATGGCGGTTTGATCTGCTCCACGTCAGGTTTTTTAAACTGAGTGGTCAAGATAAAGAATGTAAGCAGCAGGAATGCAACGTCACACATTGCCGTCATATCCGTCACTACTCCATGTCTTTTTGGTTTGACTCTCGCCATTATTATTAATAATTTTTAATTAAACTTCTTTTTACGTAAACAAATTCTCTGCTGATTCTTAGTTGAATTCAGCGAAAGACTGCTGGATGCTCATAGCGATCTCATCGATCTTGTAAGTCAATCCGTCGATTTTAGAAGTAAAGTAATTATAAAGGATGATAGCGATTGCTGAAGTACCGATACCTAAAGCTGTGTTGATCAAAGCCTCGGAGATACCTGTAGAAAGTGCAGCTGCATCCGGAGTACCACCTCCTGAACCTAATGCGAAGAAGGCCTTGATCATCCCGATTACCGTACCTAAAAGGGCTACTAATGTTGCCACGGTACCTAAAGTAGAAAGGATCATCATGTTTTTCTCAAGCATTGGCATTTCAAGCGTAGTTGCTTCTTCGATCGCTTTGTTAAGCGCTACCATTTTCTGTTCTTTGTTCAGTGTGGTATCGTGAGATAAAGCCTTGTAAGTGGTAAGACCTTCTTTCACTACATTACCTACAGAACCCTGCTGTCTGTCGCACTCTTCTAGAGCTTCATCGATTTTGTTCTGGTTCAGCAAGCTTCTTACCTGAATAACGAAGTTGTCTAAGTTTCCTTTTCCTGCCGCTCTTCCTAAAACCAATGCTCTTTCAATAGAGAACACGATTACGGTAAGCATGAAGGTAATAAGGATCGGTACGATAACCCCTCCTTTGTAGATAATACCTAAGAACGACTCTGGGTGAATGTCTTTTCCTTCAACATCGGAAAAAGCAACAGATCCTGCACCAAGCTTATCTGCATCTTTAAAGTTTCCTGGGCTACCCAAGACGAATAAATAAATACAAATTCCTATTGCAAAGATGATAGGAATAATAATAGCCGGGTTTAAACCTCCCGCTTTTCTAGCAATTACTTGCTCATCATTTTTTGAAACATTCATTTCCATATTTAACTAAATTATATTGTTTTAAAATTTTACAAGATGTAAATTAAAGGCAAAAATAATTAAAATGCAAGAGTCTTAAATAAACATTTGCCTTTTTTTTGATAAGGAAATTTTAATACACTTCCGATATTATAATTATATTCTCTTTTTTTGGCAATATTTTTCAATTTCTATATTTACATTGAAAATTTAAAAAATTTTAGCCTTCATTTTTTTTAATTTGCCAATGTTAATTTTTTTTTAAATTACTATATTCACAATTCTGTGAGGCACCACAATGATTTTATCGGGTATTTTACCGTCCAGAATCTGTACCATTTTTTCATCTTTCAGGACTTCAGCCTCTACTTCTTTTGCCGTAAGCTGGGCAGAAAGTGAAATTTTGAACTTCATTTTTCCATTAACGCTTACCGGATACTGGATTTCATCTTCTATCAGGTAATCTTCATTCAGTACAGGGAACTTCTCAAACTCGACGGATTCATTATGACCCAGCAGACTCCAGAGCTCTTCACAGATATGCGGCGCATACGGAGAAATGATAACGGCAAGAGGTTCCAAAATATTGCGTTTGTTGCATTTTATTTTCTGCAGTTCATTTACCGCAATCATAAATGAAGATACCGACGTATTGAAAGAGAAATTTTCGATGTCGTAAACCACCTTCTTTATTAAGGTATGTAAAACTTTATATTCGGCTTTCGTCGGTTCGTCGTCAGAAACTTCAAAAACCTCACCATTAAAATATAAATTCCAGAATTTTTTCAAAAATCCGTACACTCCGCTCAACCCTTGCGTATTCCAGGGCTTGGATTGTTCCAGGGGTCCAAGGAACATTTCGTACAGTCTCAGTCCGTCCGCTCCGTATTCTTCACAGATGTCATCAGGATTTACGACATTGTATTTCGATTTGGACATTTTTTCCACTTCACGGCCTGTAATGTATTTTCCGTCTTCCAGAATAAATTCAGCATTCGCATAATCCGGTCTCCAGGCTTTGAAAGCTTCCGTATCCAGTTCGTCGGAAGTTCCTTTTAATAAAGAGACATCGACATGGATTTGCTGGGTCTGATAATCTTTGGCTAAATTTTTAGATACATACTGGTTGGTCCCATCAATTCTATACACAAAAGCACTCATTCCCAGAATCATCCCCTGATTAATCAGTTTTTGGAAAGGCTCGTTATGATCGATATACCCTCTGTCTTTTAAGAACATATTCCAGAACCGGGAATATAACAAGTGACCGGTCGCATGCTCGCTTCCGCCGATGTATAAATCCACCTGCCCCCAATAACCGGTGAGTTCTTTTTTTACAAATGCTTCATTATTGTGCGGATCCATATATCTCAGAAAATACCATGAGCTTCCTGCCCATCCCGGCATCGTGGATAACTCCAGCGGGAAAACGGTGGTTTCATTTATTAAACCGGTATCCACGACTTTCTGGCTGATTTCGTCCCAGGCAAAAGCTTTTGCATTCCCCAACGGCGGATCACCGTCTTCGGTCGGTAAATATTTTTCAACTTCCGGAAGTTCCAGCGGCAATGCGGAAGCCGGTAAGGTGTATGGCATTCCATCCTTATAATAGACGGGAACCGGTTCTCCCCAATATCTTTGTCTGGAGAAAATCGCGTCACGCTGTCTGTAGTTGGTGGTTCCATGGCCGATCGCCCTTTTTTCAATAGCCGAGATGATCAATGCTTTGGCATCGTTATAATTCAGCCCGTTTAAGAAATCGGAATTCACACAGACGGAATCTTTGGAATCAAAAGAAGCTTCCTGAACATCTTCGTCCGTCTCCACTACTTTCCTGATTTCAAGATTGAATTTCTTAGCGAAACGGTGATCGCGCTCATCGTGTGCAGGAACGGCCATTACGGCTCCTGTTCCATAACCCATCAGCACATAATCCGAAATGAAAACCGGCATTCTCTCGTTGCTGAAAGGATTCACGGCATAGCTTCCGGTAAAGGCACCTGAAACGTTTTTCACGTCAGACATCCGGTCCCTTTCGGTTTTTTTGGAAGTTTCTTCAATATAGTTTTCGATTTCCGTCTTTTGGGCTTCGGTCGTAAGCGTTTCCACCAAGGGATTCTCAGGCGCCAGCACCATAAAGGTTGCCCCGAAGATCGTATCAGGCCTTGTGGTAAAGACCTCCACCGTTTCATTCTGTCCTTCGATGCTGAATTTCACCTGTGCGCCCTGGGATTTCCCGATCCAGTATTCCTGGGAATCTTTCAGGGGCTGTGGCCAGTCCAGTGTTTTCAGTCCCTGCAGCAATCTTTCGGAATACGCGGAAATCCTCATGCTCCACTGCATCATTTTTTTCTGGAACACCGGGAATCCTCCCCTTTCGGATTTCCCGTCCTTTACCTCATCGTTGGCCAGAACTGTTCCTAATGCAGGACACCAGTTAACGGTGGTTTCGGCCCGGTAAGCCAGACGGTAGTTCAGAAGGATGTCTTCTTGATCCATTTTGGAAGCAGCGTTCCATTCTTCTGCGGTAAAATCAAGCTCCTCATTCTGATTGGCATTCAGACCTTCCGTTCCTTTTGTTTCAAAATGCCGGATCAGCGTTTCAATGGATTCCGCTTTATCGGTATCTTTATTATACCATGAATGGAACAGCTCAATGAAGATCCACTGGGTCCATTTATAATAGGAAGCATCGGAAGTTCTCACTTCACGGCTCCAGTCGAAAGAGAAACCGATCTTTCTCAGCTGCTCTTCATATCGGGTAATGTTCTGCTCGGTCGTGATCGCAGGATGCTGTCCGGTCTGGATGGCATACTGCTCAGCAGGGAGTCCGAAACTGTCGTAGCCTACCGGGTGAAGCACATTAAACCCCTGATGCCTTTTGTATCTCGCATAAATATCAGAGGCAATGTATCCGAGCGGATGGCCTACGTGAAGCCCTGCCCCGGAAGGATACGGAAACATATCGAGAACATAAAATTTAGGTTTGTCTGTGCTGTCGGAAGTTTTGTAGGTCTGATGCTCTTCCCAGTATTTCTGCCACTTTTTTTCTATCTGCTGATGATCGTAAAACACGTTTATTATAGATGTTAGATGTTAGACTTTTGAAAACGGATTAACTTTCTGATGTCACTCCTAATTCAGGATTCACAAAAATAATGATTTTAAAAGAAACGGAAATTTAAATTTTAATTAAATCTCGTAAAACAAAAAATCCCATCCTGAGATGAGATTCTGTATATTGTATTGAATTATTCAGAAGATTACTGAGGAATTCTTTTGAAAGTATAAGTTTCGGAACGGAATTTCGTAGGATCGGTTTTATCTTCAATCATAATATTCATGGAAGTATCGCTGATGCTGATAATTTTTCCCTGGTCCGGCTGTACGATTCCCTGGTATTTGATCTGGATGGCTTTACTTTCTTTATCGTAGGTATAGCTGAAGGTTCTGTCGAAAGTAGGCGTACACGTTCCGGGTGTTGCGCTGTCGCCCATGTCCTTTCTTTTCCCTGCATTTCCTGAGGAGAACGTCCATCTTGATGTTTGCTGACATGTGGTATCAAAAGAAATTCCATCGGAAACCGGTGTTCCTACAGTGGGCACCGTGGTCACTACTTTCTTGATCGGCTGCCACACGCCTACCAGCGGAGCTTCCATCACTTCCGTGGTATCATCGTTACAGCCTGTTGCTACGAATAATGATAAACCTGCAAATAATAATGCTAATTTCTTCATGTTCAAATTTTTCAAGGGCTAAAATTATGATTTATTTGCATTATTATACAATTTTTTTGAAAAAATATTATTAAATTTTATCTTTTTCTGTTTACGGGCCTTGTAAAATCTTTCAAATAACCTTTATTTAATAAACATTCGTCATTAGAAAGCCATTTGTATTCTGCGAAAAAAACTATTTTTGCACAAACAGTACAAATGCAAGACCTAACGAAAAATAATTTTGATTTCATCCGTGTTCTCCTCGCTTTTATCGTTTTCGTTGGGCATCTCGGAGCTTTAAGCGCATCTCCCGAACTTAAAATTTTTGAAAACAGCCCGGTGGAAATTGCCGTTTTCGGATTTTTCGTGGTGAGCGGCTTCCTGATTGCAAGAAGCTATGAGCGGTCTTCCGGTCTCAAAAGCTATCTTAAAAAAAGAATCCGGAGAATTGTCCCGGCTTATCTGCTGGTGGTTTTTCTCTCTGCCATTCTTCTGAGCCTCGTAAGCACTTATCCTCTTAAAGAATATTTCAGTAATATGCAGGTTTACAAATACCTGTTCTGGAATTCGGTATTCTTAAACTTCAAAGCCCCGTGGCTTCCCGGTGTATTCGGGAATCAGGCCGTCAACGGCGCATTGTGGACCCTGAAAATAGAAATGAGCTATTACTTCTGTGTCCCTCTTCTTTTCCTGCTTTTCGGGAAGAACAACAGATACCGCAACATCAGTTTACTTATTATTTATTTCCTGTCATTAGTCTATCTTAACTATTTTGAATCGCTCGGTAAAATTTCAATGGCCAAACAGCTTCCGGGAACCCTGTCTTATTTCATTCCGGGAATGCTGATTTATTTTAATTTCGACCGGTTCATCAAACATAAACACCTCCTTTTCATCATTGCCATTCTCACGGTGTGGATCGATCTGATATTGAACATCCAGCTTTTTTCACCGATGATGATCGGAATTATTGTGCTGTACCTTGCTTACTCCCTGAAATTCCTGAACAATTTCGGGAAGTACGGTGATTTTACCTACGGCATTTATATTTTTCATTTCCCGATTATCCGGACCTTTACCACCCTGGGCCTTTTTAAAGACTACAACCCGTATCTGATGGCTGTGGCCTGTATGCTGGTGGTGATTGCCGTGGGAGTAAGTTCGTGGCATTTTTATGAGAAAAAATTTCTATAACCCATCTATGAAAGAACTGGTTTCTATTATTACGCCTTCCTATAATTCTGCGGAATTTATCGGGGAAACCATACAGTCGGTGCTGAATCAGACGTATGAAAACTGGGAATGGCTGATTTCCGATGACCGCTCCACCGATCATACGGCAGCAATCATCAGAAGATATAATGATCCGAGAATTAAGCTTCAGGTGCTGGAACAGAACGGCGGTGCCGGAAATGCCCGCAATAAAAGCCTGGAACGGGCCAGCGGAAGATATATTGCCTTCCTGGACTCCGATGACCTCTGGTATCCGGAATACCTTGAAACCATGACCGGTTTTATGCAGGAAAACAAAGCAGAACTGGTCTACTGCAACTATTCAAGGTGCGACGAGCATACAATGGAACCGGTCTTAAAAGATTTTGAAGCGGATACCGTCGTTACCTTTTCAAACCTTCTTAAAACCTGCAGGCTGGCTCCGGTATCAACGATATACGATACCCAAAGGGTCGGAAAATTCTTCTTTCCCATAAAAAGCAAGCGCGAAGACCATGTGATGTGGCTGAACCTGCTGAAAGAAATCCCCAAAGGTTATCCCCTGAATAAAACCCTGGCCAAATACAGGATGCGCGAAAACAGCGTTTCCAGGAAAAAGAAAAACATCATCAAAGACCAGTATCTTGTCTATAAAGAATTCATGGGATTCTCTACTTTCACTTCTTTATATTATACGGCAAACTGGGCCATCAACGGATTTCTGAAATATTCGAAAATTTTTAATTAAATTTAAGAATGGAATATTCAAAAGAGTTTAAGGCTGCCCTCAGCAATTTTTCATCTGTCGAAAAAGACCGGCTGATTTTCAGACTGTTGAAAAAAGACAAGCTTTTATCTAAAAAACTGTACTTTGAACTGATTGATCCCGATACTACGGACAACAAGCGGGATGAGATGGAAGAGATTGTTCAGGAAAAAGTCCTTCTGGCTTCAAAATACATCAGCAACCAGAAATATTTCCTGTCGGTGGTCCGTAAAATAAGTGCGGAAATTACCGAGCATGTAAAAATTACCACCGATAAGTTCGGGGAAGTGACCCTTAATATATTGCTGGTGAATGAAATCCTGAAGCACAACGAAGACCTCAGCCGCCAGCGGTTCGACAATGTTTATAAACTGTACCTGTATCTGATCAATAAGACGGTAAGAGCCCTCCTGCTGATCCGGAAGCTGGATGCGGATTACTGGATGGAGATCGATGAATACCTGGATCCGCTGAAAGAAAAGATTCTTCAGAATAAATACCTGTCGAAGCTTTTCATCAACAACGGCATCGATTTCAAATGGCTGACCAGCGATCAGATCCCTGAGAATTTCGACCAGGTGATTAAAGACATTAAAAGCCGGGGATTTTTACGGTAATATTTTTCTTAAAATCAGTTCCGTAGATTCCGGTTTTCCAGATACAAAATTTTCTGCATTCTCAGACATCGATTGAAGAAGCTCTTCATTATTGATAAGGAAGAGGATAAAGTCGGCCGCAAGGCCGGTATTTTCAAAGGCCCGCCCGCCGTCAACGGCGATCAGTTCATCGGCTTCCGGATTTTTTTTGTAATGATTGCCGAAAATCACCGGAACACCGAAAGTAGCCGCTTCCAGGATATTATGCAATCCGGCGTCATGAAAGCCGCCGCCTACCACCGCAATATCCGCATAAGCATAAAGCCTGGAAAGCAGACCGATGCTGTCGATGATCAAAACCGTTGAGTCAGAATTTTTAACGGACCGGTCAATTTCACTGTATAAAACAGCATCCGGAAACATCTGCTTCAGATTCTGAACCCTTTTGAGATCATGCGGGGCTACAATCAGTTTGGCATAAGGACTTAATTGTGAAACTTCCTCTACTATTCTTTCCTCTGCCTGCCACGAGCTCCCAAAGACCACCGCCTTGTCATTTCCGATAAATTCCTTTATGAAATCAACATGATTGTTACGGTTTCTCAGCTGCTTTACCCGGTCAAACCTTGTATCGCCGGTAACTGAAGATTGGCTTAAGTCTACATTTTTAGCCAATGCGTAGGACATTTCAGTCTGGTGGAAAATCCAGTCGATATTTTTCTGGAGCTGCTCTACAAACCATTTTCCATAGGACGTAAAAAAAGATTGCCGGTCATAAAACAAGGCGGAGATCACATAGGTCTTCGCACCTTTGTTTTTCAGCACTTCCAGCAGGTTGTACCAGTAATCGTATTTCACCGTAAAAAATAGTTGAGTATCGAACTGATCCGCAAACTCTTCTACGTACGGCTTTTTATCAAAAGGCAGGTAGCAGATGACATCCGCCATATTTTTTTTATTCACGACATGCTCATATCCTGACGGCGAAAAGAACGTTACCAGGACTTTATGATCCGGAAGACGTTCTTTCAGCTTCTCCAGAACGGGCAGCCCCTGCTCATACTCACCTAAGCTAGACGCATGCATCCAGATCACCTTATCGGATTTTGAAAACCCTGCTTTTACTTTCTGTAAAGAATCTTTCCTTCCTTCAACGCCCTTTTTAGTTTTATCATCGAACAAAGAAAAAACCTTCATCCCGGAGATGAGCAGATTAATGAACAGGTTATACAGAAAAGCCATTATATTCAATTTAAATTTTTAACAATCATTCTATGATCAGTAGCCAGAACCAGTGAGATTTCAGCCCGCCGTTCCATCAGGATATTTTTATGTCCGCACCAGCCGGAGCCGCAGGCTTTGTCATTTAAATGCACCTACAAAGATGAATAAAACAATCAGGCTTCCGATTACGGAAAACAGAGCCGAAGACATGGCAACCCTGGGTGTTGCCTTTTCATCCACGGAATATCTGAACATATGATCCTGACCATTTAGGAAAATAAATGAAATCAGCACAAAGAGCCACCTTACAAAAATTTTCATAATCAAAAATTGTGCATTTTTATTCTCTTCGGTAATTTCTACAGGATAATTGGAAGACTCTGGACTGCTGACCATGTAGGCAAAGAAAAAATACAGGACGGTTAACACCGCCGGCATCAGAAAAGAATATTTTTTATTCCCGAAACGATCCGCCTTTCCGTCGAAATCGAAATGGATAGGGATGATCTGCGGCAGAGATTGATAATGTTTTACGGTAAACCGCCATAAGAAAACCAGCAGCCCAAAATTTAAAATATCGAAAATGCCCAGAAGAATATTTTCCATTTCACCGCTGTTCCGAAGATTAAACTACACTTTTGATCACTCTCAGCTTATGGGTATGCTTATTGAGTTCTTTATTAAAAATTCCGGTCGAATCCAGGGTATCGATCCTTACTTTTCCCGAAGCATGGATAATCCGCTGATTCTCGAGCATGATCCCCACGTGGACGATTTTTCCTTCAGGGTTTTCAAAAAAGGCAAGATCACCGGCCCGGCTTTCTCCTACAAAGCTTAAAGATTCCCCCACGTTTACCTGCTGGGAAGCATCCCTTGGTAATTTAATCTCATGAATTTTATAGACCAGCTGGGTAAAACCGGAGCAATCTACTGCAAAAAAGCTTTTTCCGCCCCACAGGTAGGGAACATTAATAAATTCTTTTGCCGTAAGAGCAATACTTTCGCGGACGTCATGGCTCCTTCTCGAAGCCACTGCCGGAAACTCCACTTCCGACCCCATCGAAAGCAGTGTTTTTCCGTCGTTCATCATGACGGAGGAAAAATCTTCGGTAACGACGGTCACTTTACGTTTCGCCAGTATTTCCTCGCTTACCGGGTGAATCTGTTTCGAATCCATCCATCCTTCATAGCCGTCGTAATGCATTTTTATTCTCGTCCAGTTCTTATTCACTTCCAGAATATCCGCACTTTCACCAAACAGTATTTCCGTAACGATTTCTGCGCGGTCAGATGCTTCTGCGCGGACCGGTGCTACCATAACACTACAAATTCCTTTATCCATCGGTTTATATTAAGTTTAAGGTTTAGGCTAAGACCGGGAAATGATATCCCCGATCTCAGCTTACCCATCCGGGTCTATTTTCTTCTCAGGAAATTTACCCCGTCGCGCAAAGGTAAAATAAGATTTTCAAAATCGTCGTCTTTCGCGATCAAATCATTGAGTTCCCTGATCACCTGAGTTGATTTCTGTGTAGGGTTTTCTTCCAGCACTTTCCCATACCAGAGCACATTGTCGAACATCACAACGGATCCTGATTTCGTTCTCGGCTTGATCAGCCTGAAATACTCCGCATAATTTTCTTTATCGGCATCAATAAATACCAGATCAAAGATCTCTTCGGTTTCGTTTAAAAATGATTTGGCATCCTGAAGCTTAAAATTGATCTGTCCGGCAAATTCACTTTCTGCAAAATATTTTCTGGGGATATACGCTAAATCCTCATTCACATCAAGGGTCGTTATTTTTCCGTTTTTTGCCATTCCCGCGGCCAGGCAAAGTGTGGCATATCCGGTAAAAGTTCCTATTTCCAGAATATTTTCCGGCTGCATCATCTGGGAAACGATGGTTAATAATCTTCCCTGCTGGTACCCGGAAATCATGTGCGGCTGGGTTGTCTTCTGATAGGTTTCCCGTCTCAGCTTTCTCAGGATCTCAGGTTCCGATGAAGCATGGGCTTCCAGATATCGGTCCATCTCCGGATTTTTTTCTTCAAAAAAGCTCATTTTACAAAATTTTAGGCAGTTCAAATTTAATTAAATATCACAAAAGTGCCGATATAAAGGAAAAGATTCTTAAAAGTAGCGCTATTGCTGATGCAAATACCGTAAAAATACGGATGGTTTTGTTTCCGGATACCACTACCTTTGCATGGCAGGGTAGAAACACATGCTTGCAGAAAAAAAACAAATTAACCACAAGAATCAAAAGACTCCGGATGTCTTTCGGCATCCGGAGTTCTCTTCAGAAAAAACTAATAACCCGGAAATATCCAATTCATTTTTTCAGAGAATTTTTTCTTTACTTAAAAAAGAATTAATTTGATTAGCTAAAAAAGAAATCCCGAATTGCTTCGGGATTTCTTTTTTACAGATGAAGGAGATCTGAAAATTATTTTTTCGGTGCGATATCCATTAATTTCATGAATTCATCAAGCTTAGGCATAATGATGATTTCCGTTCTTCTGTTTTCCGCTCTTCCGGAAACGCTCATGTTGGTTGCCTTAGGATTGTATTCGGAACGTCCGCCCGCCGTAATTCTTGCCGGGTCTACGCCAAACTGAGTCTGCAGGATTTTAGCTACTGAAGTTCCTCTTAAAGCAGAAAGATCCCAGTTGTCTCTTGGCAGGTTCGGTGAATTTAAAGCGGCATTATCGGTATTTCCTTCAATAAGCACAGAGTATTTATCGTAATCATTGATTACTTTAGCTACTTTCCCCAATACTTCCTGAGCAGCAGGCAGGATGTTGTAGTCTCCGGTTTTGTATAGCATCTTGTCTGAAAGTGAGATCATCACCACGCCTTTCAGAACTTTTACCTGAACATCGCTGTCGGCTACGTTATCCAAAGACCGCTTCAGTTTATTAGACAGGGCCATATTCAGGCTGTCGTTTTTCGCGTTGTTTGAGATCAGCTGCTTGATATAAGAGTTTGAAGAATTAATCTCCCCTACCAGCTTATCGATATTGGCAGAACTTTTTCCTGTGTTTGAAAGACACGCATCCAATGAAGACTTCAGCGCATCATGCTGGCTCTTCAGCAAATTATTTTCACTGGTAAGTGCCGAATTCTGAGACTTCAGATCCTGAATTTCCCTCTGTCTTTCTCCTACGTTTTCAATACACTGCTTGTAATTTGAGCTTAAGGCATCATATTGCTTTTTGCTGATACAAGAAGTCATTCCCAGCGCCATTGCAGAAACTGCTAAAATTTTAAAAATTTTCATAAATAATCATTTTTAGACGGACCAAAGGTAACAAAATTCATTTTAATTATATAGGTTATCTTTGCACAAAGAAATTTCAAACCCGTATGTTGAATCGGTCAGCATTTAAAAGCCAGCTGGATAAACTGATCCATTTTCCTGAAAATCAAAGCTATCTCCTCGCCGTAAGCGGAGGTGCCGATTCTATGGTGCTGGCCTACTGCTTTAAGGAGCTGGGCATTAAATTCCAGGTGGCCCATATCAATTACAGGCTCCGTGGGGAGGATTCGGACCTGGATCAGAAGACTGTGGAAGATTTCTGCGAAAAGCATCATATTAAATTTCATTTATATCAGGTTTCGGAAAGAGACCGGAAGCCGGAACGTTCCGTCCAGCTCTGGGCAAGGGAACTCCGGTATGATTTTTTTAAACAGGTTCAAAAGAGGGAAAACCTGAAATTCCTGGTGACGGCCCATCACCTGAACGATCAGCTGGAAACCTTTATCATCAACCTGTCGAAAGCGGCGGGCATCAACGGATTGAGCGGGATACCGGCCAACAGCAACCACATCCTCAGGCCGCTGCTGGAGGTTACAAAAGAAGAAATCTACGCCTTTGCAAAGGAAAACGGGATCGATTACCGTGAAGACCTCTCCAACCGGAAAAGCGATTATTTAAGAAATAAGATCCGGAATGAGATTGTCCCGAAGCTTATGGAAACCAACGAGCACTTTTTAGACAATTTCAGGAAGAGTTCCTTCTACTTAAACCAGACCAAAGATTTTGTTCAGCAGCAGATCGGGGAAATAGAAAAACGCATTACGCTCTTTGACACAGGCCACAAAATTTTATCAAAAGATCAGCTGAGCCGGGAAAGCGGTTTCGTACAATTTGAAATCTTAAAAAAATACGGCTTTGATCGGGAAAAAGAAATCCTCAAAATTTTTAAAGCTGAAAACGGCAGCTTATTTTTCTCTAAAGATTACCGGCTGATGGTGAACTATGATGAATTGATTCTAAGCATGAAAACCGGCGATGAACAACCGGAGGAAAAAGATGAGAAGATCCTATTAATTGAAAAACCTGATTTTTCTGAAAACCAAATGACGGTGAATCTCGAAAATATAATGGGAATTGAGGAAATCAATAAAAGCTTTGTATGGGATTTTGATGCCCGTAAACTTCACTTCCCCCTGCTTTTACGGAGACTTCAGGACGGAGATGAATTTTATCCTTCCGGATTTTCAGGCAAAAAGAAAGTGTCCAAGTTTTTTAGGGACGAAAAATTATCTATTTTAGCGAGGCAAAAAATATGGCTCCTGGCCGATGGTGAAAACTCCGTACTCGGGGTAATCCCGTTCCGGCAGGACCGAAGATATTCTGGGGATGAGAATACCGAAACGGTTCTCAAAATTTTTAATAAAAAGTAAAATGAAATTTAAAAACTGGTTTTTATTGGTGCTGTTGTTTTTGGCAACCGGCATCAATGCACAAATCAAAAATCCTGTAAAATTTAAATTTACCATCAACGAATTAGGCGACAACCAATACGAAGCGGTGCTGAATGCGACGATGGAAAGCGGCTGGCACATCTATTCCAAAGATCTTCCCGAAGATACCGGAATCCCGACCAGCTACAAGGTTTCCGGAAAAAATATCGAGCTGATCGGGAAATTTACGGAAACCGGAAAAAAGCACGAAGAGTTTTCCGAGGCTTTCGGGGGAAAGATCGTTTTTTATTCGGATGCAGCGGGTTTCAGGCAGAAGTTTAAATTAAAGGACGGCACGAAACCGGGCGATGTGGTAGCGGAAATTACCTACCAGACCTGTGACGACAGGGTCTGCCTGGCACCGAATACCCTGGAATTCAACAAACAGGTAACACCAAAAGGAACAGCAGCGGAAGAAACCAAGGCGGACGAAAAAGCCGGCCCGGCCAAAGATTCCGTGCAGCCGGTGATCGATACATTGGGAACCGTGGTTCAGAATACCGCTCCCATGACGCAGACGGCCAAACTCGACCCTAAGCAGCTAAAAATAAAATCCATTGACATTGCCCATCCTTTAACGGATTGCGGGACCGGATCTTCCAAGATCAGTGAAAACTACTGGACGTATCTTTTATTAGGATTTATCGGAGGGCTGATTGCCCTGCTGACCCCCTGCGTATTCCCTATGATTCCGCTAACGGTTTCTTTCTTCACGAAAGGGAACAAAAACCCGGCAAAAGGAAAAAGGGATGCCCTGATCTACGGGTTTTTCATTCTGTTGATCTTTGTATTGTTAAGCGTTCCTTTTCATCTGATCGACGGAATCGCCGGAAATGTCTTCAATCAAATATCGACCAATGTCTGGCTGAATATCGCTTTCTTCATCATCTTTATTTTCTTTGCAGGAAGCTTCTTCGGATATTACGACATTACGTTACCAAGCGCAATAGCCAACAAATCCTCAAAGGCGGAAGAAGCCGGAGGGATTATCGGAATTTTCTTTATGGCATTAACCCTGGTGATCGTATCGTTTTCCTGTACGGGCCCGATTCTGGGAAGCTTACTGGGAAGTGCCATTACCGGATCAGCAAACGTTCCGATGCTTCTGACCTTCGCTTTAGGCGGTTTCGGACTGGCCTGGGCGATTATTTTCGGTCTTCTGGCTTTGTTCCCGCAGGCTTTGCAGAGCCTTCCGAAATCCGGAGGATGGATGAATACCGTAAAAGTGGTTCTAGGTTTCGTAGAGCTGGCTTTAGCCTTAAAATTCCTGTCCAAAGCGGATTTAGTTTCCAAAACGTTCCTGATTAAAAGAGAACTTTTCATTGCGATCTGGATTCTTGTTGCCATCGGATTGGTAATCTATCTGTTTGGGCTGATCAGATTTCCGCACGATGATAAGAAGCCGAAAATTTCCATCACCAGAAAAATATTGGGTGTATTGGGAATCGGTTTTGTAATTTACCTGATCCAGGGACTGGTTCCGGCCGAACGTCCGAAACTGCAGCTGCTAAGCGGAATCTTACCTCCGCTTAACGTCAGTTATTTCCATGATGAAAAAGACGGAATCCTGGGGATGCACCCTGAGCATGATTTCTTTAAAGCCATTGAAATTGCCAAAAAAGAAAACAAGCCGATCCTGATCGACTTTACAGGGTATGGCTGTGAAAACTGCAGAAAGATGGAAGAGTTCGTCTGGAGCCAGGAAGATATTTTGCCGATCCTTCAGAACGATGTCGTGCTGGCCTCATTGTATGTGGATGACAAGGAAGAGCTTCCTGAAGAGCAGAAGACCAAAATCGACCTTGGTGACGGGCAGATGAAAAAAGTACAGACCATCGGAGACCGGTGGAGCCTGTTCCAGACCGCAAATTTCAACAACAATTCCCAGCCGCATTATGTGCTGCTGACTCCGGAAGGAAAAGTGATTAACACCCCGGTTTCCGGCTATATGGAAAAGGAAAAATTCAAGCAATTCCTGGAATGCGGCGTCAATTATTATAAACAGAATAAATAAAATTTCAAAATATTTTTAAAACTCATGCTGAAAGGTATGAGTTTTTGTTTTGGGTATGTGATAAAACATTCATTAAAAGGATTCTGATTTTTATTCTGCTGATTTATAATTCATTTAATACAAAAATTATCACCTGATTAAATATTTAATATTAATTTCATTTGGGAGGTACAAATTTTGCATTTATTCCGTTGTAAGAATAAATATTCAATACCTTTTATTAAAAACTGTTTAACATTAAAAAACTAATAATTATGGCAGAAGTAATTGCACAGGAAAAACAGGGCGGAAGCAAGCAGAGAAAAAAACTGATCCGCGTAGACATGACCCCGATGGTCGATCTTGGATTTCTATTGATCACCTTCTTTATGTTTACCACGAACTTTACCAAACCGAATGTGATGGATCTCGGATTGCCGGCGAAAGGGCCGCATGAGCCTGGTAATGTAGTAGACGTAAGAAATCAGGTTACTTTCATCCTTGGTAAAGATAACAGAGTATTCTATCATCAGCAGGCCAAAGAAGATTTAAACAAAAACACTCTGAAAGAAACGGATTTCAACGGACTGAATATTACCAAAATCATTTCCGAAGCTTACCGTAAAGCCCCTAAAAAGGAAAATTTCACGATCATTATCGAACCCACCGACGATGCCAATTATAAAAACTTCGTCGATGTACTGGATAATATCGCGATTTCGAAGAAGGAAAAATACGGCGTTACCGATATCAGGCCCTGGGAAAAGAAAGTTTACGAAGAATTAACCCGATAAAACAGGAAGAGCATTTTCAGGATGCTCTTTTTTTATTTATTTTTGGCTATAATTTTATTGAATGAAAAACTTTTTAACCGCAATCGCCGTTTCGGCTGTAGTTGTTGCCTGTTCTAAAAAAGAAACGACTTCTGTTTCAGAAAAAGCAGACAGTACCAGAATAATAGATTCCATCAACGCTGCCAGAACGAAGATCAATGACAGCATCCGGTCCAAAAACCATTTTAAGGATTTCAGCGGAACCCATCAATTCACTCATAATTCGATAAAAAATCCAGGTTCTGTACATTTTGAAAAAATAATGGGAGAGGCCGATCATTATACCATTAAAGGGGATATAAGATCCGGTAAAAGTTATGTACACATCAACGGTTATATGGCCGTGGTATCCGGCAAACACATGAATTTCACGGGAAATATTTCCGAAAGTGTGGCCGAAAGCGGAAACGGAAAACTCTACGTAAGACAGGGAACAAAAACCTTTATGTCTAAAGACGGCGGAAAAACATACAGGCTGCAGGATATGGTAAATGGTTCGGGATTTGTTGAATATATTGACATTCACTTTTAATGATTGAGTTATGCTGAACTTTGAGAGAAAAGGAAACGGAAAGGAAACCCTCGTCCTGTTGCATGGCTTCATGGAAAACCTTTCGATCTGGAATGATATGGAACCTCATCTTTCTGAGAATTTTTCATTGGTAAAGATCGATCTTCCCGGCCACGGACAGTCTGAAATCATTGCAGAAGTGCAGACCATGGAACTGATGGCGGAAGAAGTGAAAAAAGTTCTTAACGACCAGAATCTGGGTAAAATCCATCTTCTGGGCCATTCCATGGGAGGCTATGTTTCCCTGGCCTTTGCTGAAAAATATCCAGACTCGCTAAAAAGCCTTACCCTGTTTTTCTCTACCTATTTCCCCGATGATGCTGAAAAGAAAGAGCAGCGCATCAAAAGTTACCGCATTATCAAAGATGCCTTTGCCCATTATGCCCGAGCCGGTGTGCCCAACCTTTTTAACCCTAATGAAAAAGATATCCTGGAAGGGAAAATAGAAACCGCCCTGAAAACGGCGCTTTCCACCAATAATCTCGGGGCCTTAGCATCGGTAAAGGGAATGGTGGAAAGAACGGATAAAAAGCATGTCCTCGAAAACCTGGATGCCAAAATCCTGATTCTTGCCGGCAAGCACGATAATGCCGTAAAAACCGAAGTGATGATCAAAGGCCTTCCCGACCGGACCAACATCAAATCCTACATCCTCGACTGCGGCCACAACGGGCATTGGGAAAAGCCGGCCATCTGCGCAGCCATCATCAATACGGAACTGCTCCACAACCTTCCGAAACACCTGGTATTCTGATATGTTCGATTTCCTGTCTCTTAAAAAAAAGAAACCGGTAATCGGGCTTACCCTTTCGGGCGGAGGCATGCGGGGAATCGCCCATATTGCCGTTCTGAAAGCTTTGGAAGAATACCATCTGAAACCGGATATTATCTCCGGAACCAGTGCCGGCTCCATTGTCGGGGCTTTTTATTCTTTAGGAAAGACGCCGGATGAAATGATGGAGATTGTAAGGCAAACCACCTTTTTCTCAAGGTCGTTTTTAAAACTTTCCAAAAACGGCATTTTCAGTTCCGGGTTTATCATGAAATTATTTACGGATTACTTTCCTGAAGATAATTTCAATATCCTGAAAATTCCGGTTTATGTAGCGGCGACGGAAATGACACATGGAATTGTTGATTTCTTTTCGGAAGGCGAATTATTTGCTCCCTTGCTGGCTTCCTCCAGTGTTCCGTTTATCCTGCCTCCGGTAAAAATCGGTGAGAAAATTTATGTCGACGGCGGGGTGCTGGATAATTTACCGATAGAGCCGATTATGAACAAATGCGATTTCCTGATCGGCTCCCATGTAAATTCCATCAGCTACGACAGCCTCGAAAGGATGAGCCTGATGAAAGAGTTCGACCGGATCCTGCATCTGGCGATCGCCAAATCGGTGTATTCCAAAGCAAAGTCCTGCGATATTTTTTTAGATCCTCCGAAAATGACGAAGTTCAGTCTGTTCAATAAAAAATTTCTGGATCCGATGTTTCAGGAAGTGTACGAATACACCTGCAAAGAACTTGAAGATAAGGGATATTCAAGGTTTGACAAAGGTTAACAGGCTGGAAGACCGATGCCGGATGCCGGAAGTTTTTTCGGTTAACAGTAAAGTCCGTATTCCAGCATCAACAGATAGGGTATCATTTTATTTATCTGTCTACAGATTTTCCTCGGCTTCAATTCTTTTTTTAAAGGTTTCGATGGTTCCTGATAAAGATTCGTTGGATTTCCCGCCGGCTGCGTTGATGTGGCCTCCCCCATTGAAGTATTTTCTTGAAAACTGGTTCACGTCCATGTCATCTTTACTTCTGAAAGAAATTTTAATAAAATCCTCGTACAGGTCTTCCATAAAGAATGCGGCCATTTTCACGCCGAGAATGCTCAGTCCGTAGTTTACGAAACCTTCCGTATCCCCTTTCTGGAACCCGTATTCTTTCAGCTCTTCCCTTGTAAGATACAGGATGGCTGCCTTACCGTCTTTCACGACTTCGATTCTTCCCAGAATCAGAGCCAGCAGAAGCAGACGCGAAACGGTATTCGTATCCCAGGTATTAGAGGTAATCAGGGCAGGATCGGCACCATGCTCAATTAAGTTGGCGATAATCCGGTGGGTCGCCGCACTGGTGGAACGGAACCGGAATCCTCCGGTATCGGTCATGATCCCGGTGTACAGGCATTCGGCAATATCTTTATTCACCAGTTTTTCATCATCCATCGCTTCGATGAAATGATACACCATCTGGCAGGTGGCCGGGATTACCGTATCGGAATAGACAAAATCAAATTTTTCAGGCTGCTGGTGATGGTCGATCAGGATCTTCTTCCCTCTTGCATTCGTCAGCCAGTCGCCCAGGATACCGATTCTCGACGGTGCATTGAAATCCAGGCAGAAAATAACATCCGCTTCATTAATAAGGTCGAAAGCAAACTTTCTTTTATAATCGGCAATCAGTACCCTTTTGGCTTCCGGCATCCATTTCAGGAACTTCGGAAAATCATTGGGAACAATAACTTCGGCAAAAATTCCTTTGGCTTTCAGATAATGTTTAAGACCAAGGCTGGAACCGATCGCATCCCCATCCGGATTGTAATGGGTAAGGATCACGATTTTATGTTCTGGAGTAAGTAACGTGTTAATTTCTAAAAGTTCTGCCGGTGTAAACATCATGATGTTTATTTTCTTTAAATTTGAGTCTCCAAAGATAGAGCTTTTAAATAAATCCCGGCGATTATTTTTGAAGATGGAAAAAATCGTTTCAGGACCGGCTTTGCAAAAGGTCTCTGAAAAAACAAACGAAGATTTGTAAAAAAATATTGCGAAAATTTGCAACTTTTAAAAAATTCCATATCTTTGCAACCTGAAAATTAATAGATAATTACGATTTAAACATAAAGTAATGAGTAAAAGAACATTCCAGCCATCAGAAAGAAAAAGAAGAAACAAACACGGTTTCAGAGAAAGAATGTCTACGCCAAATGGAAGAAGAGTTTTGGCTGCGAGAAGAGCTAAAGGCAGAAAAAGTTTAACTGTAAGTGCAGCACGCGCTAAGAGATAATCTTTTTATTATCATATACAAATCATGCTTGAAAAGAAGTTTTTCAGGCATTTTTTGTTGTTAAAATTTCCTAAAATTTAGGTTCTTAAGTCTTCTTTTTCCTATTTTTAAAGTCTGAAAAAATTTTTTAGAAAAGCACTTTTAAAACTGAATTATGCCACATAGCCATATCGCCGGAGACAACATCATCAGCTTACAGCATGCAAAGATTGCCCAGAAAAATTTCACGGTGCTTTCGGATGTTAACCTGAATATCAAAAAAGGAAGATTCTGCTACCTGATCGGAAAAACGGGATCCGGAAAAAGCTCTTTGCTGAAGACTTTATACGGACACATTCCTCTGGCATCAGGACACGGTGCCGTAGTAGGTTTTGATCTTGCCAAGCTGAGGGCTTCCGAAGTACCGAACCTGAGGAGAAAATTAGGAATCGTATTCCAGGATTTCCAGCTGCTTTCCGACAGGACGGTTGAAAAAAACCTGAAATTCGTTCTTGAGGCAACGGGGTGGAATGATAAAGTAAAGATCGAAGACCGCATAAATGAAGTTCTGGCCAGTGTAAACATGAAAAGCAAAAAGCACAAGATGCCGCACGAACTTTCGGGAGGAGAGCAGCAGCGTATCGCCATCGCACGGGCTTTGCTGAACCATCCGGATCTTATCCTGGCCGATGAGCCCACCGGAAACCTTGATCCTGAGACTTCCAATGAAATCATGACGCTGCTGAAGCAGGTAGCTCTGGAAAACGGAGCGGCCGTCGTAATGGCAACGCATGATTACCATATGATCCAGAATTTCCCGGGAGAGGCCATCCGTTGTGAAGACGGAAAGGTTTCCGTACTGGATACAGCTGAATTATTTGAATAAGATTGAATTTAAAGTCGTCAACAGGCTGGATGCCGGAAGTCAAGATCATCATCGGGACCTATCATATTTAACAAGAGAAACTTCCGGTATTCCCCTTCCAACCTGTTAATCCAGCTTCCCTGCCGAGTGTATGTTAAAAGCCTTAAGTCCTGACGATCAGCCTTAACGGTTCAGAATAAACAGTCTATTTACGAAAAATATGAAACTCCTTAGTGAGTTGAAGATACTGGTCCGAGTATTGTCTCGGACTCTTTTCGATAATGAATTCAGATGCTGAAAAGGATTGCCCGGATAAAGAGAATTCAAGGATCAGCCTTTTGATGTTTGCCGTTTCAATGCCCTTGATATTGATCTTCCGGATCAGATTTAATTCATTCTCCCGGGCCATACGCATAAAACCTTTTCCTGCTTCTGCGGGAATAATAACCGATAAAATTCCTTTTTCGGACAGCAGCTCCGCTGATTTTGAAATCAGCTGCAGGAAGTTCAGCTCTACCGTTTGCCGTGCAATCTTGTCTTTTTCAGAATCCGAAGCTTCAAAATAGGGCGGATTGGAAACAATCAGATCAAATTTTTCCGTAGTAGTAAAAGATTTAAAATCCTGATGTAAACTGTTCAGCCTGGATGCAAAAGGCGAATTTTTGAAATTAAGCCGGGTTAGCTCTGCCGCTTCTTCATTAATATCAATTCCTAAAAATCCGGCCTGCGGATTTCTCTGGGCCAGCATCAGGGAAATCAGCCCGGTACCGGAACCGACTTCCAGTACTTCTGAAGCATAGGATACCGTAGCTGAAGCACCCAGCAGTACGCCATCCGTACCCACCCGGAAAACTTTTTCCGACTGTTGGATTTCAAATTGCCTGAATATAAAGGGTTTCACTATAGATTGGTGGGTAAAGTGATAGTAAACGTCGTGCCCTTCCCTACTTCGGATTTCACGGTAATTTCACCTTTGTAGTCTTCTACCATCTTCCTGACCATCGAAAGACCAAGACCCATTCCGCTGTTTTTGGAGGTAAAATTCGGCTCAAAGATTCTTTCATAAATATTTTCCGGAATGCCCACGCCGTTGTCCTGAACCGAGATCATCACCCTTCGCTGATGCTGTTCTATATCCACATTGACAATAAGTTTCCGCTCTTCACTTTCTGCCTGCTTGGCGTTGGTCACCAGATTGGTAATGATTCTGGACAGATAAATCTTATCCATGTGGATCATAATATTGCTTTTATTGGCATGCATGAAAACACTTTCGTCATTGAAAACCCGCAGGATATCCTCTACTTCAGCATTGAGATTGATGGTTTCATTATTTTTTTCAGGAAGCTTGGCAAATTCTGAAAATGCAGAAGCCACAGTGGCAATCAGATCGATCTGGTCTACCATGGTTTTACTCATCTGCCTTACCCGTTCGCGGACATTCGGATCTTCAGGATCAAATTTCCTTTCGAAATTCTGGATGGTCAGTTTCATTGGCGTCAGGGGGTTCTTCACCTCGTGTGCCACCTGTTTGGCCATTTCCCTCCAGGCCTCTTCCGATGCCTTGAAGCGGAGCCTTTCCTTCTGATCCTGAATCTGCAGGATCATCCGGTTATAAGCCCTCGCCAATGCATTCAGCTCATCGTTTTTGTAATAACGGATCGGGCGCATCTCATTTTCAAATAAGGTAATCCGCGTGATCATGTCTGAGAATTTGGTAATATTTTTCGCCAGGTTATTGGACATCACCCAGCTAAACCACACGCTGAAGAGAATCAGCAGTACATCGATCAGTACGATGTATTTCAGATACGTATTAAGAACATCCAGGTAAGAGCCTTCATCATGGTATAAAGGAATATAAACGATAGCAATCGGCTCAAAATCATTATTCCGAAGAAGCAGATAGGATGAAGTAAGCACGGCATCTTTGGCAGCGTCATACCCTTTAATATCCACCCTGGCCTTCGTTGCAAGAATCCTGTTAACAATATTAATAGGAATGGATTTCCGGTAAGAGGCATCTCCCTCTACACTGGAAACCAGGTAATTCCCCTTTAAATCATATAAAACAACAGGATGCTGATTGATATCTGAAATTTCATAGATTTTATTATCCAGGAGCTCGGGAAGATCTTTGGTTTCGGTATGCTTCATGCTTACGGCATAATCCAGAAATCTCATGACGGCACCGGTTTTATTCTGCATATCGATTTCACTCTGTTTTTCGGAGTTCTTCCGCAGAACGAAATACGGCACCAGCGAAGAAGCTACAACACTTAAAAGGCATACAAGCAGGAAGCCGAAAAACACACGGTTCCTTAAGCTATATCCCTTATACATATTAATTGACATCCGCTACTTTTTAATTAACCTAGCAATATACTTACCAACTATATCAAATTCTAAATTAACTTTATCCCCGGCTTGTAAATGCTTCATGTTTGTAAATTCCCAGGTGTAAGGAATAAGGGCTACCGAAAATCGGGCATCCCCGCTTTTCGCGACGGTCAGGCTGATTCCGTTTACGGTAATGGAGCCCTGCGGCACGGTGACGAAGCTCCCGTCGTCTTCATATTTTACGGTAACCAGATAACTTCCGTCTTTATTTTCTATACTCACCACTTCTCCTGTCTTATCCACATGGCCCTGTACAATATGTCCGTCTAATCTTCCGTCCATTTTCATGCAGCGTTCAAGATTGACAACCGTTCCGGTTTCCCATTTTCCAAGGTTGGTTTTCTCCAGGGTTTCATTGATGGCCGTTACCACATACCGGTCTCCTTCAATCTTGACTACCGTTAAACAGCAGCCGTTATGGGCCAGGCTCTGATCGATTTTTAATTCATTGGTAAAAGGGCAGGTTAAAGTAAAATCTATATTGCTTCCGTTTTCCCCGATCTTCTCAATTATCCCGACTGCTTCAATAATTCCTGTGAACATATTATTTTTTGCTAAATTTGTAGTTTATTAATCTTCAAAGATAATCAAAATGAGCCCAAAAAACCATACAGTAAGAGTAGGAATTTCAATCGGAGATTTCAACGGCATCGGTCCTGAAATTATTATGAAATCCCTTTCCGACAAGACCATCACGGATTTTTTCACGCCGGTAATTTTTGGCTCGGGAAAATTATTTACCTATCAGAAAAATATTTTTAAGCTCAACCTGAATTTCAATTACATCAATGAGGCTTCACAAGCCCTTGCAGGAAAACTGAATATGGTAAATCTGGTGAAAGAAAATTCTACGGTGGAGCTCGGAACGCCGACGGAGGAATCTACCAAAATGGCCATCGACTCACTGGAAGCCGCAACGGAAGCGTTGCTGAAAGGGGAAATCGACGTATTGGTCACCGCTCCCATCAATAAGGATGAAATGGTGAAGATGGGCTTTAAGCATACCGGGCATACGGGGTATTTTGAGGAAAAGTTCAATAAGAAAGGGCTGATGTTCCTGGTAACGGACGACCTTAAAGTAGCGGTCTCCACCCACCACATCCCTATTACGCAGGTTGCTGAAAATATTTCCAAGGATAAAATAAAAAAGCAGATCCGGATGCTGAACCAGACGCTGATCGAAGATTTCGGCGTTACCAGGCCGAAGATTGCAGTTCTGGGATTGAATCCCCACGCCGGAGACGGCGGCGTTATCGGGCATGAAGAGATTGAAATCATTTCGCCGGCCATTAAAGAACTTTCGGATAACGGCATCCTGGCTTTCGGGCCGTTCCCTGCGGACAGCTTTTTTCAACCGGGAAAATATAAAAGTTTCGATGCGGTATTAGCCATGTACCACGATCAGGGATTGGCACCTTTCAAAACACTGGCTTACGAAGAAGGGGTAAACTATACGGCCGGGCTGCCTTTTATCAGGACCTCACCGGATCATGGAACGGCATATGATATTGCCGGAAAAAATATTGCGGACCCCCAGAGTTTTACGGAAGCCATTTTTGCAGCCCTGAAAATTTTTAAAAACAGAAGCGAATACAACGATCTGATGAGCAACCGCATGCAGCCGAGGAGAATGGCAGTGGATAACGGAATAGATGAAGATCTGCCGGATGAAACTGATGCCTAAATCTTTAATGAAGATTTAAAATTAATTTGTTAGAAATTTTATTTGTTATTATAAAAAAATTGCATATTTTTGCACACTCATTTTATGGACAAGTTAAGAAACTACGACATAAGCTTTTCCGGACTCAAAACCGGCAGGCACGGGTTCAGGTTTGAGATCGATAAAGAGTTCTTTCAATTGTTTGACACTGAACAGGAATTTACAAATCCTGAAATCGCGGTGGATGTTCTACTGGACAAACACAGTACATTTCTGGAATTTGAGATCAAAGTAAAGGGGACGGTAGAATTGGTTTGTGATATTTCAAACGAAAATTTCGATCACCCCATTGAAAACGGGATTAAGGTACTGGTAAAATTCGGAGAGGAATATGATGACAGCGAAGAAGATGTGATTACCATTCCTACTGCGGACCACGCCTTTAATATTGCCCAGCTGATTTATGAAAACGTGGCTCTTTCCGTTCCGATGAAAAAGATCTCACCGAACGTAAGTGAGGAAGACCTTGCCATCCTGGATAAGTTCAGTCCGAAAGAAGATGACGAGGAAGAAGAACATGAAAGCGACCCGAGATGGGACGCGTTAAAAAATTTGAAGAATAAAAATTAAATAGTTTAATGATGAGATGATGAATCTCATCGCTCATCAATTAAAAAAGTTATTACACAATGGCACATCCAAAGAGAAGACAATCGTCCACAAGAAGAGATAAGAGAAGAACACACTACAAAGCGGTAGTTCCTCAATTGGCTAAAGATGCAGCAACAGGAGAGCTTCACCTTTACCACAGAGCTCACTGGCATGAAGGAAAACTTTACTACAGAGGTAAAGTAGTACTGGAAAAAGAAGTAGCAACTACTGAAGAAAACTAAGAGTCCGTTTTCACCCGAAAACACTCGTTTTAATACAAAAACCGCCCAATTTTGATAAAATTTGGCGGTTTTTTGTTGTTTTTTATGTTTTTTTGGTATCTTTGACCCAAAATCAAATATCAATTTTATGGACATTAAAGACATACAAAATCTTATTAAGTTTGTATCCAAGGCAGAAGTTTCTGAAGTGAAGTACAAGACTAAAGATTTCGAAATCACCATTAAAACTCCATTAGCGGGAAGCGAGATGGCTTATGCACAGCCTGCAGTATACCACACGGCCCCTCAGCAAATGGCTGCAGCACCTGCATCCGCTGCTGCTCCGGCGGCATCACCTGCACAAAATACAGAAGCTGCTTCTGATGACAGCAAGTATGTAACGATCAAGTCTCCGATGATCGGTACTTTCTACAGAAAGCCTTCTCCTGATAAAGAGGTTTTTGTAAACGTAGGCGACGAAGTTTCCAACGGTAAAGTAGTCTGCGTTATTGAAGCGATGAAATTATTCAACCAGATCGAATCTGAAGTAAGCGGAAAAATCGTGAAGATTTTGGTGGATGACGCTACCCCGGTAGAATATGACCAACCTTTATTCTTAGTAGATCCATCTTAAGGAATTCCAGATTAGAGATTATAAATTTTAGATGATGCTTTTCATTTAAAATAATTAAAATTCAAAATTTATAATTTAAAATTCCAGAAAGATGTTCAAAAAAATATTAATTGCCAATCGTGGCGAAATTGCAATGCGTATTTTACGTACTTGTAAAGAAATGGGGATCAAGACAGTTGCGGTATATTCAACGGCGGATAAAGACAGCCTTCATGTAAGGTTTGCTGATGAAGCGGTCTGCATCGGTCCTGCAATGAGCAAAGATTCCTACCTGAAAATCCCGAATATTATCGCAGCAGCTGAAATTACCAATGCCGATGCGATCCACCCGGGTTACGGATTCCTTTCCGAAAATTCCAATTTCTCCAGAATCTGCCAGAAAAACGGGATCAAGTTCATCGGTGCCACGCCTGAGCAGATTGAAAAGATGGGAGACAAAGCCAACGCCAAGGCAACCATGAAGGCAGCAGGCGTTCCTTGTGTACCGGGATCCGACGGCCTGATCGAATCTTATGAGCACGCGGTAAAGATTGCTGAAGAAACGGGTTATCCGGTTATGATTAAAGCAACTGCCGGAGGCGGTGGTAAAGGGATGAGAGCGGTATGGAAGGCGGAAGACCTGAAAGACCACTGGGAATCTGCCATCCAGGAAGCGGTAGCCGCTTTCGGGAACGGCGGGATGTATATGGAAAAACTGATCGAGGAGCCAAGGCATATCGAGATCCAGGTTGCGGGAGACCAGTACGGTAAAGCCTGCCATCTTTCCGAAAGAGACTGTTCCGTACAACGAAGAAACCAGAAACTCACCGAAGAAACACCTTCTCCGTTCATGACGGATGAGCTTCGTGAGAAAATGGGTGATGCCGCTGTAAAAGCAGCAGAATTCATAGGATACGAAGGGGTAGGAACCATCGAATTCCTGGTAGACAAGCACCGGAATTTCTATTTCATGGAAATGAATACCAGAATCCAGGTAGAGCACCCGATCACTGAGCAGGTTATTGATTATGACCTGATCAGAGAACAGATCCTCCTGGCTGCGGGAACACCGATCTCCGGAATCAACCACTACCCTAAGCTTCACTCCATCGAGTGCAGGATCAACGCCGAAGATCCTTACATGGATTTCAGACCTTCTCCTGGAAAGATCACAGGATTGAATATCCCGGGCGGACACGGCGTGAGAGTAGACACCCATGTGTATTCAGGATATACCATCCCTTCCAACTACGACTCTATGATTGCCAAACTGATCACGACGGCTCAGACGCGTGAAGAAGCTATTGCCAAAATGAGAAGAGCATTAGAGGAATTCTATATTGAAGGGGTAAAAACCACCATTCCGTTCCACAGACAGCTGATGGATCACGAGGATTACCTTGCCGGAAACTACACGACGAAATTCATGGAAGATTTTGTAATGGACAGAAAATACGATAATCATTGAGATTACCGGATATGAGATATCAACCGCTTCATTTTTGGAGCGGTTTTTTTAGTCGTAAAATTCTTCATTCGTCTCACTAAGCCAACCGGATTTCCCGCTTTCATCAGTAAAACGCATGAATCTTTTTTCTAAATTCCGCAGGAATTTATATTTAATCCGTAAGTTAGTGGCAAAGCCGCTGAAAGGCGAATAAAATCCGAATTTGCCATCTTTTGTAATTTTAAAATAAATATTGGGATTGAAATTATTATTTACTGACAAATCCTCAATATGAAATTCATAAGTATAATCATAGTCTCCCTGTAGATAGAGTAAACTATAGTCCGTTTCTACAACTTCAATTTTATCTAATGGTTCAGGCTCAGAAAACGGCTTGTAGAAAGAAAAATAACCGGCTTCCTCTTTTGTAAACTTAATTGGATAAAAAGATTCTTTGCCTTTATTTACTCTTTTTAAAAGCATCACCCATCTGTCATTTTTATACGAATAAGCAGATAAGCTGTCTACTTTTGTAAAAAATGCCAGTCGGCCGAAATCGGAATTTAAATTCAAAACCTGCGTTTTTTCTGTTTTTATATTCTTTTCTGCCCCATCGATATCCGTCGCGGGATAATTTTGGAAATAAACAGTTTCTTTTATCACCAGACCGTTCTTCTGAATCTTCAGATTTAAAGACTGAGAAATCGAATGCCCTGACCTTGTGCCACAAATACTCAATTCACCATATCGGTAAGCAAATTTCGACTATTTATTCTCCTTGTAAATATCATCAATAACCTTCAGGCTTTTGCCATCCAGCACCGCATATTTTAAGGCACCGCCCTGTTTTATCTGCAACTGATCCAGCGGGAATGAAAGATCAGCCAATGAAAGCGGTAAAATTTTCCGGTATCCCTTTCTGGAAATCTGTTTTCCGAAAAAATCGTAAAAATACCATTTGCCCTCTTTTTTGGCTAAAACAGCATCTGCACAGATCATAATATCCTGAAACTTTGCAGGAAGAACCGTCTTACCGATATTATCGTATACCCCGTACAAATTATTCTCTTCATTTACCCTAAGCATTAAAGCCATGGCGGTATTTCCGATATGATCAGAAACTTCCGTAATTTTTGATTCCGGAAAGATATTTTCTATAATCGTATCGCTGTTCAGAAGATAAATTCCGGTGTTATATCTCAAAAAATGAATTCCGTTGATTTCTTTCAGTTCGTAACCGGTAAAGAAATTATTATCAGGTTCCGGATTCTGTCTTGGATAAGCCAATCTCATGTTCCGCACCACTAATGGAATACCCTGAATTATTGAATTACCGTAAAAAATCAATGGATCTTTTTCTCCATGCCGTTCCATTAAGAAGGTTTTATGCAGCATCTTCATTTTAAAATCCTCAGGAGTATCCGTTTTTACTGAAGAAACGGGTTTCCCACTATCCAAAAATCTTCTCCAAGCTTCTTTATCTACCATTTTATCTTGGCCTGTAAATATTTCTTCTTTGCCGTTTCCATAATAATATCTGGTATAAGAAATCGAACTGTCTGCCGTGATTCTATAAAATTCAACCATATTGCTTCCCGGTTTCATCGGGGTAAAATACAACTGATCCTGACTTTTAAACGGAAGCCAGATTAATAAGACAAATAATAAAATATATTTTCCCATTGATGGTATCATTTTATTTTAAAGAAATTTTAACAAAAATATTATAATGAATAGATTAATAACATCTTTATACAGAAAATTTTAAACATCAATAAAAAGATATTAAAACTGTAGGACCGGATCTGCATCAGCAATAATTCCTAAGCGTTCTTTAATTACCTGCAAAATGTACTTCATCCGGATAAATTTCCCATAGATTTCTGTTTTATTCATGTCATTTATATTGTTTAAATTTGCCGAAAACCTAAATTTATGTCAACAGCAGAAACAGTAAGAAATTCACAATATTTTATTGACCTTGAAGATAAGCACGGTGCCCACAATTACCACCCGCTTCCTGTGGTTCTGGACCGGGGGGAAGGCGTTTTTGTGTGGGATGTGGAAGGCAGAAGATATTATGATTTCCTTTCGGCTTATTCTGCTGTCAACCAGGGGCATTCCCACCCTAAAATTGTAGAGGCACTGGTAGCGCAGGCTAAAAAACTGGCGCTGACTTCAAGAGCGTTCTACAATTCGAATCTTGGCGAGTACGAGCAGAAGATCACTACCCTGTTCGGCTTTGATAAGGTTTTACCCATGAACTCGGGTGCTGAAGCCGTGGAAACCGCCGTAAAATTAGCCCGGAAATGGAGCTATGAAGTAAAAGGGATTCCTGAAAATGCGGCAAAAATCGTAGTCTGCGAGAATAACTTCCACGGAAGAACAACGACTATCGTTTCTTTCTCCAATGATCCGGATGCCAACCGGAATTACGGACCTTTTACTCCGGGATTTATTAAGATCCCTTACAACGACCTTACCGCTCTGGAAGAAGTGTTGAGCAGGGAAGCCGGACAGATCGCCGCATTCTTGGTAGAACCGATCCAGGGAGAAGCAGGGGTGTACGTTCCGGATGACGGTTTCCTGAAAAATGCTTCCGGGTTGTGTAAAAAATACAATGTTCTTTTTATTGCCGACGAAGTGCAGACCGGTATTGCCCGGACAGGAAAGCTGATTGCCTGCCATCACGAAGATGTACAGCCGGATATTCTGATTTTAGGAAAAGCCCTGTCCGGAGGAATGTACCCCGTTTCGGCAGTGTTGGCAGATAACGAAATCATGAATGTCATCAAGCCGGGACAGCACGGTTCAACTTTCGGAGGCAACCCGGTTGCCTGCGCCGTGGCCATCGCTGCTTTAAATGTTGTTGCCGACGAAAATCTTTCCGAAAGAGCGGAAGAACTGGGGAAACTGTTCCGTTCTGAAATCGATAAACTGATTGAAAAGACGGAGCTGATTACCAAAGTGAGAGGAAAGGGGCTGCTGAATGCCATTTTGATCAACGATACACCCGACAGCTCCACGGCATGGAATCTTTGTCTGCAGCTTAAGGAAAACGGGCTATTGGCAAAGCCTACGCATGGAAACATCATCCGTCTCGCACCACCGTTGGTGATCACCGAAGAAGAGCTGATGGATTGTGTGAGGATTATTGAAAAGACGATTTCTGAATTCAGAAAATCATGAAGATTTTAATCATCCAGAAAAAATTTATGGGGGATGTGCTGGTCACAAGCACTATCCTACCCCTTTTAAAAAATAAATATCCCGATGCGGAAATAAGCTTTCTGCTTGAGGAAAAATATGCCCCGATACTGATCGGGAACCCTTATATCCATCAGGTGATCTTTTTCAAGGATAGCCTGCAGGATACTTTATCTGAAGTAAAGGCCCAGAAGTTCGATCTGGTGATCGATCTTTATTCCAAACTGGAAACGGCGGCACTCACCTATTTTTCCGGTGCCAAAACACGCATCGGCTTTTTTAAAAAATATACCCGCTTTTTTTACAACCATCCTGTAAAAAGGGACAGCCGGGTAAAATCAAAGAACACAACTTTAGGAATCGAGCACCGGCTGCTGCTGCTGGAACCGTTGGGAATCCCGTTTCAGGAGGTCTTTCCAAAAGTTTATCTGACGGATGAGGAAATCCGCAACGCCCATGAAGTTCTGGCAAAATACGGCTTGTCTGAGCATGATCCTTTAATTATGATCAGCACCTTCGGCAGCTCGGAAGAAAAGACGTATCCTGTAGAATACATGGCGGAGCTGTTAAATGATATTGCTGCCTCTAAACCTGATGCGAAGATCCTCTGCAATTATCTTCCCTCGCAGAAAAAGCTTTTCGAAGAACTGCTGATGTTGATATCTGCTGAGACCAAAAAAGCAATCGTCCGGGATTTTGATACCCGAGATTTACGCGAATTTGCAGCAGTCACGCGTTTATGCAGATGCCTTATCGGAAATGAAGGCGGGGCCACCAACGTGAGCAAAGCATTAGGCGTTCCTACCTTTACCATTTTCTCACCGCACATCCGGCTGTCGGACTGGGCATGGAGCAGCCGTCCGGACGCAGACCGCTTCCTGCATGTTGCGGATTTTGTGAAAGATTCAACAAGCTACCAGGATTTCAGGCCTTCTTTTTTAAAAAACGAACTGGAAAAATTTTTAGATCAAACTTTGGGGTAATCACTGTAAAAACTCAAAAAACAGAAATGACAGAAAATAAAAAACTTATCCTTCTCATCAGCTATGACAATTGGGGCTACAACCAATACATCGCCGATGCGCTTGAAAAAAAATCATACGGGGTAAAGCATATCAATTTCCATAGTTTCCGGTATAAATACCCGAGTTTCCGGCATAAGGCCCTCAATTTCTTTACAAAAAACCTGGGGATTTCCAATCTTAAACATATCCATTACAACGACGTCATCTTAAATGAGATCCGTGATATGGAATCTATAGATGCTGCCATCTATATAAAAGCCGACTTTCTGTCACCGGCTACTATCCGGGCTATCAATAAAAAAGCCCGCCGATCGGTCTTTATCATCAGCGACTCCATCAACCGGTACCCGAAAACCAAAAAGATCCTTTCCCTTTTCGATAAAGTCTTTTCGTTTGAAAAGAAAGACTGTGAAAAATACCATCTGGATTTCAAAACGAATTTCATTTATAAGACTGTAGATCACGTTTCTTCATCCTACAAATACAAAGTCTTCAATATCAGCTCTTACGATAAAAGATTTCCTGTTTTGGAGAAGATTGCCAGGGCGCTTTACCTGATGAAAATCAATAGCAAAATCATCGTCTTCAAACCTAAGAAGAAAAGCGAACCTCATCTTGAATTCGTAAGTACTCCCCTTTCTATTTCAGAAATCAACACTTTCATGGAAGCATCTGAAATCATGCTTGATGTCAGCAGAGCCGGCCAGCAAGGACTGAGTTTCAGGGTTTTTGAAAGCATGGGATTAAAGAAGAAACTGATCACGACCAATACAGACATCGTGACTTATGATTTCTATAATCCCGAAAATATTTTTGTGATTACCGACCTTAATCACATCCGGATTCCCGAATCTTTTTTCAACACGCCCTATGTGGAAATTCCTGAAAACATCTTTAATAAATACCTGATCGATCATTGGGTGAAGGAATTGATTGATTAATAAACAATTACAGCAATATCAGAAATTAAAATCTTTAAAGTTTAGAAATGAGTCAATTCAAAGGAAAATCAATTATCATAGCTGCTCCAAATCATTACGGTTTGCTGCAGAGGTTTAAAGAAAATCTTAAAGCATTAGGTTTTACTGTAATTGTTATTCCTGATGATATTAAAGTAAACATCGGACTGAAAAATAATTTAATTCATATTTATAAAAAGTTTTTTTCCAGAAACAGTACATTTAAAAAAGAAAAAAAGATTGAATTAAGAACCTCAAAGCAAATTAAAATTTTAGAACTTCAAAGTATTGAACAATTTGATTACGCTTTGTTTATAAGACCGGATCTATTCAGTGATAATTTGATACAGTATGTAAAAGATAAAACTTTTTCAACCGCGGCTTATCAATGGGATGGGATGGATCGGTTTCCGGCTGCTTATAAAAAAATTAATTTATTTGACCGTTTTTTTATTTTTGATAAAACCGATCATAAAAAAAATGAAAAGCTGATTCCCATTACCAATTTTTATTTTGATGATATTCTAGCCAGGGGGAATGTGATGGACGCCTATTTTCTTGGGACCTACATGGAGAGCCGAATTGATATTATTGTCAGGCTTTCGAAAAAGCTCAAGAACATAGGATTAAAAATCTCTGTAAACTTAATTGTAAAGTCTCCTAAAAAATTAAGAAATATTGATTTAGGTATTATAAACATCATTAATAAGCCCATTTCTTTTGAAGAAAATATTGTCAATTCGTCAAAATCACGCATCATTCTCGATTTTGTAAATGACGTACATCACGGTATTTCTATGAGAACATTTGAAAGTATTGGCTTCAAAAAAAAACTCATCACAGATAATCTGTTAGTAAAAGACTATGATTTTTACAATCCGAATAATATATTTGTAATTGAGAATAATAATTTCGAAGGAATTGAAGCTTTCATAAAAATGCCTTATGAGAATTTGTCCGAAGAGATTTATAATAAATACAGCTTCAAAAGCTGGATAAAACATGTATTAAATATAACTTAAATGACCTCATCCGTAGCCCTTTGCACCTATAATGGAGAGAAATTTCTAAGAAATCAAATTAATTCAATTTTAGATCAAACTTTAATGGTGGATGAAATTGTTATTTGTGATGATGGTTCTACTGATAAGACGATTGAAATTTTAGAAGAATATAAAAAACAATTTCCTAATATCTTTAGAATCTATATTAATGAACAAAACCTTCGTAGTGTAAAAAATTTTGAAAAAGCAATTTCACTTTGCACTAATGACATTATTTTTCTCTGCGATCAGGATGATGTATGGGTAAAAGAGAAAGTAGAAAATTATATTTTGTTTTTCAAAAAAAATTTACAGATCACTGTAGTATGTTCAAACGGTTATGGTATAGATGGACAGGAAAACATTCTAAACATTATCACTATATGGGACATTATTGCTGAACAAAAAAAGAAAAACCCAAAGCTGGATTATTTTGAAATTATAAATTTCATTGGAAATTTTGCTACGGGTGCCAGTATGGCACTTCGGAAAAGCTTTGTTTTGGAATGTTTACCTTTTCCTGAGCTTAAAGATTTTCATCATGATGAATGGATCGCGCTGGTAGCTGCGCATAAAAACAGCTTTGAGTTTTTTCCTCAAAAATTCTTTTATTATAGACAGCATGAAGGTCAGCAGGTAGGTGGTGTTTTCTTTAAAAACACTCTAAAAAAGAAAAAACAGCTACTTAAGTATTTCAGTATAAATGATCATACGAACAAAAGCTTCGGTAATTATAAGCATATATTGAAAAGATTATCATTATCTTATAAGAAGAATAAAATCCTTATAGAAAGTTCGGATCTGTACAGATCTTTTTTTGAAGAAACTCTTACAAAAATAGAAGTCCTTTTTAATATTTACAAATCCAGGATTAAAGCAAAATATCCTGTTAGATACTTTTTTCTTAATATTTTAGATACTATTAAAAATAAAAGACAATTACACTGATGGACCTACCACTATTTTCTATAATTATTCCTTGCTATAATCAGGAAAAATATTTAACGGAAACACTGGATTCAGTATTAGAACAAACTCTATCCTGTTGGGAATGTATTATTATAAATGATGGTTCTACAGATTACTCTGAAAACATAATTGATGATTATTGTAAAAAAGATTCCCGTTTTATAAAACTAAATCAAAAAAACCAAGGCCTTGCAGCAAGCAGAAATAATGGTATAAAGATAGCAAAAGGAGATTTTATTCTTCCTTTGGATGGTGATGACAAAATTGGAAATCAATATCTGGAACTTGCAAAACAGGAATTTACTAAAAATCCTCAGCCAAAATTGGTATATTGTAAAGCCGAATATTTTGATGCCAAGAATGAACTATGGGACATGCCAGAATATGATTATGAGAAATTGGTTTTTGTTAATCACATTTTCTGTACTGCAATTTTCAAGAGAAAAGATTATCTAAAAACTTCGGGTTATGATACCGATATGAAGTTTGGATATGAAGATTGGGAATTCTGGTTGCAATTATTGCATAAAGACGACATTGTTGTTCGGCTAAATTCCGTTCAGTTTTATTACAGACAAAGAGAAAATTCTATGATTTCTTTTATTGATGATAAAAATAAAAGAAGAGAAATGGAAGATTATATTTTCACCAAACATCGAAAAATATACGAAGATCTCCTCTCAAACTCGCTTGATATACCTGGAATTCACAATATTGTAAAAAATCAGAATAAACTGAAATCAATAGAAAAAACATTTACTTATAAAACTATATATAAACTGGAACGTGAAATAAGATATTTTTTTAAAAAAATTAAGTTACTTAAATCATGAAAAGTAGTAAACTACAGTTTCTGATAGAATATCCAAAATTTAAATCAGAATTAAAAAAGTTAAATGACATTATTTTTTTCTTTCCGTTTTACAGTTTTGGTGGTGCAGAGAGAGTTCATATTAATATTCTGGAGGCTGTTAAAGATTTTAAAACATCCTGTTTTATCAGCGAGACTTCTTCAAATGACTTTTTTAGAAAAGAATTTGAGAAGAACACTCATTTAATTCCTTATTTTAATTTAAAAACAAAAAAATACAGAATATATATACAACAGATTGCAAAAGCTATCAATAAAAAAAAATCTCCTGTTGTTTTTGGATGTAACAGTACATTATTTTATGATATTCTACCATTCTTACAAAACCATATACAGATCATCGATTTGATACATGCTTTTTCTTATGAAGAGCCAAGGGCATCAGAAAAGATAAGTCTTCCTTTGGTCGAAAAAATCGATATTAGAGTTGTATTAGGAGAAAGAACAAAAAATGATTTCCGTAAACTTTATTACAACCATAATATTTCAGAGAAATTTATAGAAAGAATAGAAATTATTAAAAATAAAGTTGATATTCCTGAAAAGATATATCCTAAAACAGATTCAGAAATATTAAGGGTTCTTTTTATTGCAAGAAACAGTTTTGAAAAACGTGCTCATTATGTTACTGAAATTGCAAAAAAATGTCTCGAAGAAAATCTTAATATAAATTTTAGTTTTGTTGGTGATTTCGAAGAAAACTTTTCTGATTTGAAAAATATTAAAATGATAGGTCCTATCAATTCTCAAGAGACGATGGCAGAAATATATCAAACTCATGATGTCCTCTTAATAACATCTTTCAGAGAAGGCTTTCCATTAGTCATTTCAGAAGGAATGGCCCACGGAATAATTCCTGTATCAACTGATGTCGGAGAAATTTCAGAAGTTATCAATTCAAAAAATAAAAATGGCTTTCTCATAGCCGATCCCAATACTTCCATTTATTCTACATCTAATAAAACAATACCAGATACATTTTTAAACTATGAAAATGAAATTTTTGTTATAGACACTTTCATTAAAACATTAAAAATCATACAATCGAATGACGAACTGAGAAAAGAATATAGCAACAATGCGTACGAAACAGCCAAAATATTTTTTTCAAAGGAAAAATTTGAGAACTCTTATAAAAACATATTAATCAATAAAAAATCCTCGATATAGTGCGAGGATTTCTTTTATTTAGAAAGGCATTCATCTAATTTCTTTTTACTTAAAGCGAATTCCCTGTATTTAAATACGCCTGTTTTATAGCCGATAACCGCTCCGAAATCAATGAGATCATCGGTAACTTTTAAAGGAAAGATACAAGATCGGTATGCATCATGCTCTACTAAGATTTTTGAAAATACTTTAAAATTTAGTCCGTCCTTGGAAAAAGCCAGATAGAGACTATCGGATGTGAAATTTTTCACGTCTCCTGCGGCAATACATAAAAAATAATATCCGTCAATATACGTTGCCTGAATATGCCAGGGAGCAAAAACAGGGTTTACCTGCGCCCAAGGTTTATTGAGAAAGTTAACTACCTTACTTTGCTTAAAATTTGAAAAATCCAATCCATTGTTAGACGTTCTTCTTATAACATATGAAGGATCTTTACCTGGAAAATTTGAACTTATATTATTTTCAACTTCAAAACTTACATATCCTTTCCCATCATAAATAAAGCTCGGAGAAATAACATGATTATCTTTAGGAGAATGAGGAAGATTGCTTGTATAGGCTATTTCAAAAGGAGTCCAATGAATTCCGTCTGTTGAAGTTTGCCTGACAATCGTACGTTGAGCGTTTTTTTCTCCTTTACGGATATTATTCTGACTTTTAGCTCCTTTATTTTTAAGAGCTGTTGCTTTAATGAAACTTGCCCTGTAATATAGAGAAAACTTCCCATTTTCAAAAGTCCAGTCTACATCAGACCAGAAGCCTTGTTTCATCTCTTCTTTCTTATCGGAAAAACTTTCGTTTACTGAAGGCGTTTTTTGAAGCGGATTCTGAACTCCGTCGGGAGCACTCCAATTTAAACCATCATTAGAAACTACAATGGTAGGGTTTTCATATCTTCTGGCATCCTTTGCTATTCCTACCGTACCGAAATACGGGGTAAAAACCATCCAGTATTTGTATCCGTTGAATCCGTTGGGGAAATACTGGACATCCGGATGGCAGTATCCGAAATTGGGGGCATTGATATTTTTAATAAATGACTGGTCATTCTTTCCGGGATGATTTCCATTGGCCATAACATTGATGTTAATGGTTCCGATATCGGTAAGGTAATCTACAGGGCCTGTATAAATATGGTCATTTGAAACAGGTTCTACATTTTCAGCGTACAAACTCTCTTCCTCTCTTGAGCAGGAAAATGAAAAAATCAGAAGCAGAATAATCAGGATATTCTGTTTTTTAGTATAAGCGGCCATCCTTAGTGTGTAATTATTTATTGGCGGTCGTACTCGTCTTCCAGCCTTACGATGTCGTCCTCTCCAAAATAAGTTCCGGTCTGTACTTCGATAAAAACCACAGGCTTATCGGAAAGATTCATCATCCGGTGTTTTGCCCCCAGCGGAATGAAGATGCTTTCGCCATAATTCAGGCTGATTTCCTTATCATCCAGCACTACGGTGGCATTCCCTTCGATAACCGTCCACTGCTCCTGCCTCTTATGGTGATACTGGTAAGATAATTTCTGTCCCGGGTTGACTTCAATTCTTTTTAATTTGTAATTCGGCTCATCTGCCAAAACAAAATATTTGCCCCAAGGCCTTTCTCCGATTTCTAACATATTTTTAATGTTTAAGGTTACAAAAGTAAATTAATTTTCAAAATAACAGGTGAACAAAAAAACTATTTCACATATTGAAAATTAAAATGACAATTTTATAAACAAAAATGAAGTTTCTTTAGGAAACTTCATTTTAATTAAATATATATTACGGAATTAATTGGCTGGATAAGCATAAAAGCAATTCCTTCATAAACGATTTACTTCTTGCTGCAAATTTATACTATAATTTTAGGAGCTTGTTTATATTTTGATTTAGAAAACGGTTATTGCTCTTAATTTTCTGAATTAAAATAAACTTTGTTTATTCTTCATTTAATGCAATAATTTAATGAAGTAAGTAGTTACTACTGATTAATTGATTTTTCCAGGCTAAAATATCTTAATTTCTTCATGTTAAAAAATAAAGGCTAAATTTAAACATCCTTTAAATGTATTTTGATTGCATTTAATCAACCTCTACCCCTATTTATTCAGACAGGTAAGCGTCACGGAATATAAATTAATTTCCAAAAATAATTGCGGCTTCAAAAAAAAAGTGAGATTTTTGCTCTTTACTAATAGTACTAAATGAAAATCAGCGCGTTCAGCTACGTCAGAAATGGCTTTACCTATGGAGTCCCTTTCATAGAATCAATCAGATCCGTACTTCCTTTATGCGATGAATTGGTCATTGCCGTAGGAGATTCTACAGACGGGACCAGGGAAGCGATTGAGAATATCGGAGATCCCAAAATAAAGATCATCGATACGGTCTGGGACGACTCACTGACGCGCGGAGGTAAAATATTTGCCCAGCAGTGCAATATTGCCTTTACCCAGGTGTCTCCATCAGCAGATTGGGTGATCCACATTCAGGCGGATGAGGTATTGCACGAAAAAGATTACCCTCTGATTCTGGAGAAGATGAAGCAAGCCGATCAGTACAAAGAAGTGGAAGGACTGCTTCAGCCATTCATCCATTTCTGGGGCGATTACAACCATATCCGGAACAGCAGACGGGTTCATAAGAACGAGATCAGAATCTTTAAATATAATCCTCATATTAGAGCGTATATCGATTCCCAGGGATTCAGGAAATTCAACTCCATCGAGAATTATGAAAACGGTTCCGAAAGAGGAGAAAAGCTGAAAGTGCTGGCCTTAAATGCGCCTGTTTACCATTACAGTTCCGTAAAATCCAAAAGAACAATGTCTCTGAAGGCCAATAATTTTGTCTATTATTACGGTCATACCGATAAGAAGATGGAAGAAGCACCGAAAGATGAGTTTAACTACAATACGGTAGACCGGGTAACCCGGTTCAAAGGAACCCATCCCCGGGTAATGGCAGAGGCCATTGCTGCCTATACTTTTGTTTTCAGCCATGACAGATCCCAGGCGGTCTGGAAAAAGAAAGACAAATACCTCCAGCCGATCGAAGACCTGCTGAAAATACGTTTCGGGGAATATAAAAACTATATCCTTCTTAAAAATCCAAAATAGAATTTCTCTTTTTAACGGAAAGTCCCTTAACTTTGCGCCAAAATAAAATTGAAATGGACAAAGTAAGAGTACGTTTTGCCCCGAGTCCTACGGGACCTTTACATCTGGGCGGCGTAAGAACGGCATTATATGATTATCTTTTTGCTAAAAACCAGGGCGGTGAATTCGTATTGAGAATTGAAGATACAGACACGGCAAGATATGTGGAAGGAGCGGAAGAATATATTGAGGAAGCCCTTGAATGGTGCGGAATCATCGCCGATGAAAGTCCTAAAAAAGGAGGGAAATTTGCTCCTTACAGACAATCCGAAAGAAGAGATATCTACGACCGGTATACAGAGCAGATCTTAACAACGGATTATGCCTACATCGCTTTCGATACCGCTGAAGAGCTGGACGCCATCCGGGCCGAATATGAAGCCAGAGGCGATGTTTTCTCTTACGACAACAGAACAAGAAATCAACTCAGAAACAGTCTGACGCTTTCCGAAGAAGAGGTCCGGCAGCTGCTGGATGAAAAGACCCCTTATGTCGTGCGTTTCAGAATGCCGGTGGACCGGACTTTGAACCTAGAAGATATCATCCGTGGAAAATTCTCCGTCAATACCAATACTTTAGACGACAAGGTCCTGGTAAAAAACGACGGAATGCCTACCTATCATTTTGCCAACATCATCGACGATCATGAAATGGAAATTTCCCATGTGATCCGCGGTGAAGAGTGGTTGCCTTCTTTAGGATTGCATACCCTATTATATGAAGCCATGAACTGGCAGGCGCCTCAGTTTGCCCATCTTTCCCTGATTTTAAAGCCGGAAGGTAAAGGAAAACTGAGCAAAAGGGACGGCGATAAGTTCGGATTCCCCGTATTTCCGCTGGACTTTACAGATCCTTCCACAGGAAACGTTTCCAAAGGATACCGGGAAAGCGGTTATCTTCCCGAAGCTTTTATCAACATGGTCGCTCTGTTGGGCTGGTCGCCTGCAAATGATAAAGAAATTTTATCGCTGGACGAAATGGCCAGGGAATTCGATTTGAATAAAGTTCATAAAGCCGGTGCAAGGTTCAGCAAGGAAAAAGCGGAATGGTTCAACCACCAGTATATGCAGCAAAAATCGGACGAAGAGCTGCTCCGGATTTTAAAGAGCTCAGACTTAAACCTGACACTTCCGGATGATAAATTACTGAAGGTGATTCACCTGATGAAGGAAAGGGCTACTTTCCCGAAAGACATCTGCGAAAACGGAAAGTTCTTCTTTGAAGCACCGGTATCTTACGATGAAAAGGCAGCAAAAAAAGCATGGAACGAAGAAACTTCCGGAATTTTACAGGAGCTAGCCCAACAATTGGAAACGGTGGAATTCAGCGCTGAAAACCTAAAGCAGGCCATTCATGATTTTGCGGAAAACAAAGGCCTGGGAATGGGTAAAGTGATGATGCCGCTGAGATTATCATTGGTAGGCGAGCTGAAAGGCCCGGACGTTCCGGACATTATGGAACTTCTTGGAAAAGAGGAAACTACCGCCCGGATAAACAATGCCGTGAATAATTTTAAATAGATTTTGATAATTTTTCATACATTTGAAAGATTTAATTTACTTCAAGAATGGAATATTTAAGTTTCGAACTTCCTATAAAAGAATTAATGGACCAATACCAAACCTGTTCTTTAGTAGGAGAAGAAAGTGGTGTTGATGTAAAATTAGCATGTAGCCAGATCGAGGATAAAATCATAGAAAAGAAAAAAGAGATCTATGGAAATCTTACCCCGTGGCAGAGAGTACAGCTTTCCCGCCATCCGGACCGTCCCTATACCCTGGACTATATCAACGGAATGGTGGATAAAGGAAGCTTCCTTGAACTTCACGGCGACCGGAATTTCGCGGATGATCCGGCCATGATCGGCGGCCTGGCCACCCTTGACGGCCAGAAAGTAATGATCATCGGAACCCAGAAAGGGAGAACCACCAAAGAAAGACAGCACCGGAGATTCGGGATGCCGAATCCTGAAGGATACCGGAAAGCATTGCGTCTGATGAAGCTTGCTGAAAAATTCAGAGTCCCTGTGGTAACCTTGGTGGATACGCCGGGCGCCTATCCGGGACTTGAAGCGGAAGAAAGAGGCCAGGGTGAAGCCATTGCCAGAAACATCTTTGAAATGACCATGCTGAAAACGCCTATTTTTACCTACATCATCGGTGAAGGAGCGAGCGGCGGAGCCTTAGGCATCGGTGTCGGAAACAAGGTATACATGCTGGAAAATACCTGGTATACGGTTATTGCACCGGAAAGCTGCTCTTCCATCCTGTGGAGAAACTGGGACCACAAGGAAGATGCGGCCAACGCCCTGAACCTTACTCCGAAAGATGCCTTAAGAGAGAAATTCATCGACGGTATTGTGGAAGAACCCCTTGGCGGAGCACATTATGATCCCCAGACCACTTACCTCAACCTGAAAAGCTCGATCCTACAAAACATCAAAGCCTTTTCAAAATTCACAGGAAAAGAACTGGAAACCCAGAGACAGGACAAATTTATTGCCATGGGGCAATTTAAAGGATAAAACAAAACCACCGGAATCCCGGTGGTTTTTTCTTTAATGATATTTAATGTATCCTTATTTTAACCTGAATCCGGGAGATTCAGTTTGTTTTAAATAATTTTGAAAAACTTTGTTAAAGTTCAGAACTTTGAGAAAGTTGATAAAGCCCGTCTTTATACTTATGTGAATAATATCTTGATGGATGACTTCCGACATTCGGCTTCCCTTTTCTAACCTATTATTAACACGGTTTTCATTCGAGCTCACTTCATTTTAATAACTCATCAAACCGGGTTATCATCTTCTTAAATTCATCTTCATTAAAACCCACTGAAGTGTAGACCACTTTTCCTTTCTGATCTACGAGATAGTTTCTTGGGATATATTCTTTATCAAAAAGATGATAACCTGTCCGGTCTTCATTATTCACCCAGATTCAGCTCGATCTCAATATCCTTGGTAATTTTCTTCAGGGAAGAATACTTGGCATCGCAGACCATGGTAGTGAGGACATATTCCCCTTTTTCCACCAGCAGGAAATTCTGCCCGTTGGGCGGAACGTCCAGGTTATAATACTTTTTCCCGTTGATTTTTACGATCAGCCGGCATTTTGATCTGTTTTTAATATTGATGTACGCTTCCTTGTCCATCGGGTCGTTGTTGAACAGATGGGTCAGCATGGCGGCTGTCTTTTTATTCTGCTCACTGGCCCCGGAAGATTTTTTGCTGCTGCCCGCCGTGCTTTCCGTTTTTGCGGAACCTGTGCTGGCGGCGGCTATGGTCTTGGCGTTATTCAGTTTGTTGTTGTCAAGCACCATCTGCCGGATCTTATCCTCACTCACCGGTTTAATTGTCGGCTTGGCCTCCGGGGAATTGTTGGCCATGATCATCTGGATGAGTTTCTTTTTGAAGTAGTCTGTTTTGGCATGTCCGGGATTCTGTTTCAGGAATCCGGCGACTACCCTTGCTTCGGCTGTTGTTTCCGCATCATTTTCCGTATAAATGATGGCCGTTTCCTTTTCGACGATGGTTTTGGATTTCGTTTTTTTCTTTTTTTGAGAAAAACCGAGGGTGAAAATGCATAAAAATATGAGGAGGAATATTTTTTTCATTAAGTAAACATTTAAAAATTTATTAAATATACAAATAACGCAAAAAGTCATTTTTTAGTTTATCATTAAAATCATTATCTTTGCATCGCTTTAAAATTAAGCTAAAAATTAATACTAAATCTTAAATAAAAAAATAATAGATATTATGTCTTATACACCAGCTGCTGCAGACGTAGCAAAATTGAGAAACCAAACAGGTGCAGGTATGATGGACTGCAAGAAAGCTTTAGTGGAAGCTGAAGGAGATTTCGAAAAAGCAGTAGATATCCTTAGAAAAAAAGGACAGAAAGTTGCGGCTAATAGAGCGGACAGAGAGTCTTCTGAAGGGGCAGTGATCGCAAGAGTAAACGAAGACAGCACTTTAGGGGTTGTCATCTCTCTGAACTGTGAAACCGATTTCGTTGCTAAAAACGAAGCGTTCATTGAGTTGGCTTACGAATTGGCTGAAATGGCTATTTTCGCTGCCACAAAAGAAGAATTACTGGCTACCGATTTCCACGGCCTTACGGTTGCTGAAAAATTGATCGAGCAGACCGGAGTTATCGGTGAGAAAATCGAGATCGGTGCATTCGAAAGAATCGAAGGTCCTTTCTTAGGAGCTTACATCCACGCAGGAAACAAGATCGCTTCCATCACTGCGCTTTCTGCAAACGTAGAAGGAGCCAGCGAAGCGGCTAAAGCGGTTTCTATGCAGGTAGCTGCCATGAACCCGATCGCTCTTGATGAGAACGCCGTTTCTCAGGCAACGATCGACAAAGAACTGGAAATCGAAAGACATAAACTGACGGAAGAAGGAAAACCTGCAAACATTATCGATAACATCCTTAAAGGTAAAATGCAGAGATTCTACAAAGACAATACTTTGGTACACCAGGATTTCATTAAAGACAGCAGCATGTCTGTTGCCGATTATGTAAAATCTGTAAACGGAGACCTTAAAGTAACAGGATTTGTAAGAGTAAGCTTATAATCTTTTTCAGATTGAAAATAAGTAATCCCGGTGATTTGATCACCGGGATTTTTTTGTACTGAAGATTTCACACAGAATGATCCTTTGACAGCGCGGTAGCGGGTTTCAATTTCTACTCAGAGTTAACATTAAATTAATCCGACCGTATGTAACTCATATTTAGCTGTTTAATTAATTTAAAAATAAAAGGTTTTTCAGTCAAGATTTTAAATAGAATTCTCTTTAATAGAATGACAAAAGATTTAGTCTGATCATCAAAACCATTGATCGTATTCTGACAAGAGAAACTTCCCGCATCCGGCATCCCTCTTCCAACCTTTTAATCCGGATTCTTCTTCGAGTTCACATTAAATTACCGGATCAGCACAATATTAACTGATTATTAAATATTTAACAATTTCATTAATTAACATAATCTGAAGGAAAATTTAAACGAAAAGCCCATTAATAATACTTAAATTTGCAGCCCTTTATTATTAGACATGAAAAAATTTCTACTAATCTTTTGCTCTTTTTTTTATTTAATCTTTAATGCGCAATTGGATACGGAACATTGGTTTGCCCCGATGTCCGCAAGTTCCCTTCAGGGGACGCCGGAATGTTACCTGTATCTTTCTACCAATGAAACGGTTCCTTTTCCCATACAGATCTTCAACAACAATGTTGTTTTTTCTACCGTACAGGTAAGCAAGGGTAATCCCGTACAGGTGACGGTACCCAACAGCTTCATGATCGCCTCTACTCTGTCGAACCTGTTTACCCAGCGAAACATGGGGCTTCACGTGAAAGGCAATAAAAAGTTCTTTGCCAACTTCCGGTTTGCGGTTCCCAATCAGGCAGAAATCATCACCTCCAAAGGACTGGCCGGCATCGGTAAAAACTTCTTTGTAGGGGTTGCTCCGAATACGACCGCAAAACCTTATGTAAATTCAACCATCGGCGTGGTGGCCACGGAAGACAATACCACGGTGACTCTGTCGGGCTATAATCCGGGCGTTGTTTTCTCTGACGGTATTTCGGCTCCGTCCAGGACTTTCACCCTCAACAGAGGAAAGTCCTATATCATCGAAGCCCAAAGCGACCTGTCCGGCAACAACCTGGCGGGGCTGGTCGGCGCAAAAATTACAGCCAATAAACCCATTTCCGTGACCAACGGAAATTTCAACAGCATCTATACCACCCAGAACAACAGCAACGTGGATGTCCTGATGGACCAGGCGGTTCCTGTGGAAAGGCTGGGAAAAAACTTTGTGATGGTAAAAGGAAACGGCCCCACCGGTTCCGGAATGGAAGCCGCACTGGTGATTGCCACGGAAAACAACACAAAACTTACCGTGAACGGCAATCTCCTGGGAACTGTTACTTTAAATGCCGGCCAATATTATATTGTTCAGGGCATCAATTATATCAATCAGGGAAACAACCATTATAATATGAGTATTTCCGCTAATAATAATGTGTATGTTTACCAGCTTCTTGCAGGAACGTCGGGAAGCACCGTCTATGCTACCGGAGGAATGAACTTTATCCCGCCGTTGAGCTGTTTCCTGCCGAAAGAAATCAATGAAATCGGGTTTATCAACAAGATCGGCAGCGATTCTTTTGATACCAAGCTTAACATCATCACCCAGACCGGCGCGAATGTTACTTTCAACGGAAGTGCAATTGGTTCGGTGAGCGGCCCTTATCCCGTTACCGGAAATCCGGGCTGGGTAACGTATTCACTTCAGGGGGTTACCGGGAATGTAACCGTCAATTCCACACTGCCGGTGACGGCGGGCATCGCTGCCGGAAACGGAGCAGTGGGCTACGGCGGTTATTTTGCTGGATTCTCGTCTGTGCCGGCCATTACCAAAACCGGCGACTGCTATGCAGGCATCCTCTTGCAGGTAGACAACAATTACGACAGTTACCAGTGGTTTTTAAACGGAAATCCGATCGCCGGGGCCACCGCCTTTTCCATTAATCCGGAATTGTACGGCGCAGGAGATTATACCTGCCTGATTACCAAGAACAACTGTGAGACCCGTTTAACCAGCGTCTATAATTATACGCTATGTCCTCCGATTTCTACAACAACCTATACCATCGGATCATGCAACACCAAAGTTATTACGCCTTCATTTACCAATTCCACGCAGACGATTGTACCTTCCTTTACCGACATTATTTCATCGCCGGCATCAGGAACCGCAACGGTAAATCCAGCGACGGGACAGATTACTTACACGCCCAATCTCACTCCCGTAAATGCCACCGATTCCTTTATTTATTATATTCAGGGCAACGGGAATCCTTTTGATTTTGAATATTTTAAGATCATCATCAATACTCAGGTTTTACAGGTAAACAACGGCACGCTGGCTTCATGTGCAGGTGCCAATGGAAACGGAACCTATAATCTCAGTTCGGTAAATGTTTCTTCAGATCCGGGAACAACGGTGCAGTATTTTACCAATGCAGCCCTGACGGGAACACCGATTGCCAGCCCAGCTGCTTATAACGGACCGGCAGGAATTATCTACGCCAAAGTAACTTCCCAGTACGGATGTTCAAAGACCGCCCAGATCGCATTAACCGTTACTCCGGCACCGAATGCCAACAATACTTCATTAACGGCCTGCGCAGGAACCAGCGGAAACGGAACCTTTAATCTTACTTCAGCCGGCATTTCTTCGGATCCGGGAGTTACAATTAATTACTTTGCCAATTCAAACCTGACCGGGCAGATCACCAATCCGGCGGCCTACTCCGGACCTTCAGGAATTGTCTATGCGAATGTTATCTCACCGGCAGGTTGCTCAAAAACCGCTCAGATCACTTTAACGGTGAATCCGCTGCCGAATGTAACCAATGGATCTCTGGTGGCTTGTGCCGGAGCGAACGGAAACGGAACCTTTAACCTTACTTCCGTAAATCTTTCTGCCGATCCGGGAGTTACGGTAACTTATTTTACCAGTTCAAACTTAACCGGACAGATTACCAGTCCGGCCACTTATTCCGGGCCTTCAGGGATTATTTATGCCAATGTAACGTCACCGGCAGGATGCTCAAAAACCGCTCAGATCACCTTAACGGTAAATCCGCTGCCGAATGTAAATAATGCTTCCCTGGGCTCTTGCGCCGGAGCCAACGGAAACGGAACCTTTAACCTTACTTCCGTTAATGTTTCTGCCGATCCGGGAGTTACGGTAACTTATTTTACCAATTCAAACTTAACCGGGCAGATTACCAGTCCGGCAACCTATTCAGGGCCGGCAGGAATTATTTATGCCAATGTCACCTCACCGGCAGGATGTTCCAGGGTTGCACAGATTACCTTAACGGTTACCCCGGCTCCGAATATCAATACGGCAAACTACAACGCCAGCCTGTGCGACGATAATTTCGACGGAATCATCCAGGTGAATTTTCCGGGCATCACCCCTCAGATCGTTACCAATCCGGCGAATTTCAATGTACGGTATTATGCCAGCCAGGCAGACGCTACTGCCGGGAACGGTAATACTTTACCGGCCAACTGGACTTATACGTCAAACACAACAGTTTATGTAAGGGTAGATGCGCTTACGGGAAGCTGCCCTCCTGCATTCGGACAGATCGCCTTCAAGGCCGGAAACCGGATGACTTTAATTTCAAATACTGTCAATACTGACGTTTGTGACGGTGACTTAAACGGTTCTGAAAATATCAACCTGAACGATTATAAAAATGCATTCACGGCCAACCCTGCCGTTACCGTAACTTTCCATGCGACCCTGACAGATGCTCAGAATGGAGTGAATACCCTCTCTCCTAACCAGACCGTTACTGTACCGAAAACCTTTTACCTGCGGTTTGTCAGCCCAACCGAATGTGCCAATACAGGAGCGATTACCATCACTTTGAAAACCCCTAAAAAATCAGATAATTTAAAAGACTGGGTGGTTTGTTCCAATGAAAAAGTACTGCTGGATGCCGGACCGGAATTCATTTCCTATGCATGGAGTACAGGGGCAACCTCACAGACCATCCAGGCAGGTGCCGGCAGCTATTATGTGGACCTTGGATCCAATGGCTGTGTGTACCGCCAGTATGTAAAAGTTACCGTTTCCCAGGCTCCGGACATTACCGGCATCAATGTTACCGGATCCGGTGCCACGATACAGGTTTCCGGCGGAACTCCGCCTTATCAGTATTCTTTAAACGGAATCGACTATCAGGCTTCCAATACTTTCACCGGCCTTACCAGAGGAATCCATACCGTTTATGTTTTAGGTAAAGACGGCTGCTCACCGGTCATTAAAGAATTTTTAGTCTTGAATCTCATCAATGCCATCACCCCGAACGGCGACGGGATCAACGATGTTCTGAATTATTCGGATTTAAGGATAAAGCGGGATGTCTCCATTGAAATTTCAGACCGTTACGGTGCTTCCGTTCATAAGTCTTCAGACAATACCTATACCTGGGACGGAAAATCCGGAGGCAGAACCCTTCCTACCGGAACCTATTGGTATATCCTGAAATGGACCGAGCCCGATACCCGGTTGCCGGTCTCCCATTCCGGATGGGTTTTGGTTAAGAATAGAGAATAAAAGTATTTTTAAAAATACAAAATAACAATCCCGGTGACAGAAGATCACCGGGATTTTATTTATCCGGTTACGGAATATACCGGAATATTAAAAATATATTAAAAATTCAACAAGATCTCATATTATAGAAATTACTAATTAGATTTTATGTAAAAATTTGATTTTTAATATTTACATTTGCATCCCTATTGAGAAATATGAAAAAACTTTTACTAACCATTTGTACTTTTCTTTGTTTATTATTCAATGCACAGCTTGACACGGATCATTGGTTTGCCCCGATGGCTTCCAAAGCAGGAACTGGTAATCTGCAGGGATTTCTGTATTTGTCTACCAATGAGACGACTCCTTTTTCCGTACAGATTTACAACAGCAATTCCCTTTTTACAACTGTACAGGTAAGCAAAGGAAATCCGGCACAGGTAAGTATTCCCAATAATTTTTTGATTACGGATAATCCGTCCGATCTTTTTTCGCCCAATTCCATGGGAGTGTATCTTAAAGGCAGCAAGAAGTTTTTCGCCAATTACAGGTTTTCGCTTACCAGCCATGCGGAGATCATTACGTCCAAGGGACTGGCAGGCCTGGGAACTACTTTTTATGTAGGGATGGCTCCTATTACCGGAACCGCCCTTTACGTCAATTCCACCATAGGCGTTACGGCTACTGAAGACAATACCTCCGTCGTGGTTTCCGGCTACAACCCCAATGTCGTTTTTTCCGACGGTACCTCAAGCCCTACCAAAACGTTTACTTTAAACAAGGGGGAATCATACATTATGGATGCTTTAAGCACCGATTCTTCCTATAATCTTGACGGGCTCATCGGCGCAAAGATCCAGTCGACCAAGCCGGTTTCGGTAACGAACGGAAACTTTAACGGCATTTATACCAACCTGAATTACACCAACAATGATATCCTGATGGACCAGGCTGTACCGGTTGACCGTCTGGGTAAAGAATTCGTCGTTGTAAAAGGAAACGGAACCGTAGCCTCCGAAATGGAAACGGCGCTGATCGTCGCGACGCAGAACGGCACGAATCTGACCATCAATGGTGTTCCTTCCGGAGTTACCCTGAATGCAGGACAATATTATATGGTTCCTAGCGTGAACTATATCCAGCACGGCACCGGGGATAATTTCAATATGGGAATTTCCTCCAACAATAATATTTACGTATATCAGTTACTGGCAGGGGTCTCCAGTCTTAACGGCAACGAATACGCCACCGGCGGAATGAATTTTATTCCCCCGTTAAGCTGTTATATGCCGAATAAGGTGGATGAAATCGGCTTTATTAATAAAATCGGAAGCCAGACTTTCAACACAAGATTGAATATCATTACCCAAACCGGTGCAGCGGTTACTTTAAACGGAAACCCGCTTGCAGCGGCAAACGGACCTTTCCCGGTAAACGGAAACCCGAACTGGGTAACGTATACCGTTCTTAATGTAACCGGTACGGTAACCGTAAATTCTACAAAATCGGTAACGGCAGGAATTGCGGCAGGAAGCGGAGCCGTAGGTTACGGAGGTTATTTTGCAGGATTTTCATCCGTTCCCGTTATTTCCAAAACCGGAGATTGCTATACAGGGGTTTTATTACAGGTGGACAATTCTTATGACACCTACCAGTGGTACCTCAACGGAACCCTTATTCCGGGAGCAACTTCCTATTCGATAAATCCGGAAACCTACGGGGTCGGAACTTATACCTGTACCGTAACTAAAAATAACTGCGGAAGCGTTGCAACAAATTCGTATGCCTATACCCTTTGTCCTCCTATCACAACAACAACGTATAATATAGGATCCTGCAACACAAAAGTGATTGCTCCCGTATTTTCGAATTCCACGCAGACCATTGTTCCTTCCAACACGAGTATTATTCTGGCTCCAACTTCAGGCACGGCTACCGTAAACCCTGCAACCGGGCAGATTACCTATACACCGAACGCAGGACTGACGGCCGATACTACCGATACCTTTATTTATTATGTGCAGGGGAACGGAAACCCTGCCGATTTTGAGTATTTCAAGATCATCATCAATACCGATGTTCTTCAAACGGCCAACGGTGCTTTAAGCTCATGTGCAGGCACCAATGGAAACGGCACTTTTAACCTGACCTCCGTGAATGTTACTCCTGATCCGGGAACAACGGTGCAGTATTTTACCAATGCAGCCCTGACGGGAACACCGATTGCCAGCCCGGCCGCTTATAACGGACCGGCAGGAATTATCTACGCCAAAGTAACTTCCCAGTACGGATGTTCAAAGACCGCCCAGATCGCATTAACCGTTACTCCGGCACCGAATGCCAACAATACTTCATTAAGTACCTGCGCAGGAACCAACGGAAACGGAACCTTCAACCTTACTTCAGCCGGCATTTCTTCGGATCCGGGAGTTACAATTAATTACTTTGCCAATTCAAACCTGACCGGGCAGATCACCAATCCGGCGGCCTACTCCGGACCTTCAGGGATTATCTATGTTAATGTAACCTCACCGGCAGGATGTTCAAAAACCGCTCAGATCACTTTAACGGTGAATCCGCTGCCGAATGTAACCAACGGTTCCATGACCGTCTGCGCCGGAACGAACGGAAACGGAACCTTTAACCTTACTTCCGTAAATCTTTCCGCCGATCCGGGAGTTACGGTAACTTATTTTACCAATTCAAACTTAACCGGACAGATTACCAATCCGGCTACTTATTCCGGGCCTTCAGGGATTATTTATGCCAATGTAACGTCACCGGCAGGATGCTCAAAAACCGCTCAGATCACCTTAACGGTAAATCCGTTGCCAAATGTTGCCAACGGCTCTTTAAATTCCTGTGCGGATGCCAACGGAAACGGAACCTTTAACCTTACTTCCGTCAATATTTCTTCCGATCCGGGAGTTACGGTAACTTATTTTACCAATTCAAACTTAACCGGGCAGATTACCAGTCCGGCAACCTATTCAGGGCCGGCAGGAATTATTTATGCCAATGTAACTTCACCGGCAGGATGTTCCAGGGTTGCACAGATTACCTTAACGGTTACCCCGTTGCCTAATATCAATACCAACAATTATAACGCAACCCTTTGTGATGATAACCTTGATGGAGTGGTAAACGTTAGTTTCCCGGGTATTACTCCGCAGATTGTCACAGGCTCCGCCAGCTTCAATGTAAGATATTACCTGCTCCAGGCAGATGCCAATGCCGGGAACGGCAATACTTTACCGGCCAACTGGACTTACACGGCCAATACCACGGTTTATGTAAGGGTGGATGCGCTTACGGGAAGCTGCCCTCCTGCGTTCGGACAGATCATCTTTAAAATCGGCAGCAGGATCACCCTGGCTGCAGGAAATGCCAATGCCGAAATCTGCGACAGCGATGTCAACGGTTCGGAAAGTGCCAACCTGGATAATTATAAAAACCTGTTCACAGCCGATCCCGGGGTAAGCCTTACTTTTTACAGCACGCTGGCCAATGCCCAGGCGGGTACAAACGCCATTGCTTCTGTTCAGAATATTACCTCTGTGCAAACCTTTTACGTAAGATTTACAAGCACTGCGGCCTGCCCGAACACCGGCGTTTTAACCATTACTTTAAAAGCACCGAAAAAATCTACCGTACTGGCTGATAAGATAGTCTGTCCTGATGACAAGACCATCCTGGATGCCGGCCCAGGCTTTACTTCCTATCTGTGGAGTACAGGAGCTACCACCCAATCTGTAACTGTAGGGGCGGGAAACTACTATGTAGACCTTGGGTTTAACGGTTGCGTATACAGGCAATCGGTAAACGTAACCACAGCACTTTCGCCGAAAATTACAAAAATCGAGGTTTCAGGCTCCAATGCCACCATATCCGTATCGGGAGGTACCCCGCCTTACAAATATTCGTTAAACGGAATCGATTACCAGTCTTCCAATATCTTCACCGGGCTCTCGAGAGGCATACATACCGTTTATGTAACCAGTGTGGACGGATGTTCTCCGGTAACTTCAGAGTTTTTGGTGCTGAATCTCATCAATGCCATTACCCCGAACGGTGACGGCCATAACGATGTCCTGAATTATTCAGACCTGAGAATCAAACAGAATGTTTCTATCGAGATCGTAGACCGTTATGGGGCGGTTGTTCACAGATCTTCTGATAAAAATTATACTTGGGACGGGAAAATAAACGGGGCACCGATTCCTACCGGAACCTACTGGTATTTATTGCGATGGACCGAGCCGGATACTCAGTTGCCGGTTTCGTATTCAGGGTGGATTTTAGTTAAAAACCGCGAATAAATTTAAAATTTTATTCATATTTTATTAACGGTGTATAGATAATTATCTAAATTTGTAGAAATCCTAAATCATCGTACATGAAAAGATTTCTATTATCTTTGGTATTATTCCTTCTCGGTTTTAATACCGTTTTTGCCCAACGGGATACGGAACACTGGATCGCACCTTACTATAATACGGTTACCAATTATAGCAATGCTTTATATTTATCCACCGATTCCGTAACCCCGTTTGATGTAAGAATTTACAACAATAATGCATTGCTGACTACGGTTACGATAAGCAAAGGAAATCCACAGATTTATTCAGTGGCAACCAATGTTATCTCGGCCAATTCCTCTACCGATGCTTTTACAGTAATTAATAAAGGGCTGTATCTCAATGGTGACAAGCCATTTTACTGCAGCTTAAGAATGGGCCAGTCTGCCCACGGAGAGATTATTACCAGCAAAGGAAAGGCCGGTATCGGCAAAACGTTTTTTGTTGCGGCCAGCCCCAATACCCCTGCTTCATCAACTTATACTGCCAATTATAACTTTACGGCAGGGATTATGGCGACTGAGGACAATACCCTGGTCACAGTATCCTGGACGACTGCCGGTTTGGTATTTACAGGCGGAACGCCCGCAGGAAATTCCCACTCCTTTACGTTAAATAAAGGACAATCTTTCATTTTTTCGGGACCCGGCACAACAGATGCCAATCTAAGCGGATTCATCGGTGCCAAAGTAATTTCGGATAAGCCGGTGACGCTTACCAACGGGAGCTGTAACGGAAATTTCGGGCTGGGCAGCCCAGGCGGATCTGATGCGGTGCTCGACCAATCCGTTCCTACAGAAAGACTGGGAAACACCTTTGCCATCGTAAAAACAAAATCTACCGCCCCGACTCAGAACATGGAAGGAGGAATCATCGTTGCCACGGAAGACAACACCCAGATTTTTGTAAATGGAGGAACAACACCTTTAGCAACGAGAAACGCCGGTGAATGGTATCGGATCGACGAATCCAATTATATTGCCCAACCGGGAGCCGGAACGCATTCCAACATGTATATTTCCACTTCCAAAAATGCCTACCTTTATCAGTTTGTGGCCATTAATAGCGATAATGCAACTTGCGGTTTCAACTATATTCCGCCCCTGAATTGTTTTCTGCCGCGAAAAATTGATGAAATCGGAAAGATCAATGAAATGCCAGGGGTTACCTCTACGATAAGTTTGAAATTAAATATCTTAACAGAAGCGGGATCTACTATCACGTACAGCCTGAATGGCGGACCGGCTACTGCACCAACCGCCGCACAAGGCCCTTATCCGTTAACCGGAAATACAAACTGGGTAACTTATGCCATTGAAAATCCTTCCGGAAATCTTACGATCAATTCAACAAAAGCAGTGACTGCCGGTATCAACGGAGGATACAGTACTGCCGGATACGGAGGATATTTTGCCGGCTTCTCTTCGATTCCGGTGATTGCGAAAAAAACGGGGGAATGCGTTCCCGGAATCGTGCTGGAAGTAGACGACAGCTATGAGACCTATCAATGGTTCCTGAACGGTGTCGCCATTACTGGGGCTACCCAAAACACCTATACGCCTGCCGTTGCAGGAAATTATACCGTAAAAGTGACGATGGGAACCTGTCCTCCTGTTACGACACCGATTTATAAGGTAACCAGCTGCATAAGAAATACAACAGCTAACCTTAATGCCTGCGCCACCAAAATCATTACACCGGCATTCTCATTTACGACCACACAGACCCCGGTAGCCAGTACAGTCACCATTCTTACCCAGCCTACCCACGGTACGGCAACCATCAACGGATCCGGACAGATTACTTATACTCCGAACCCGGGATATTTAGGGCCTGACACCATTATCTACCAGTTCTGTGGAAATGCAGCCGAATTTATCGACTGCGAACACGTTACTTTAAACCTGACGGTAGTCCCTTTTATCCTGACAGATACCACCATCAAAGCTTGTCAATACAACGGTAAAGGGTTCTTTGATCTTACGACAGCTAATGTAACCACGTATAATCCCGTAGTAAAGAAATTTTATCCGACACTGGCTGACCTTAATGCGGGAACCAATGAGATTACGACCAACATTACCAACTATTTTTCAGGAGCCGGTTTTGTCTATGTAAAGGTAACGACCAATGAAGGCTGTACCGGAAGTGCAAAAATCACCCTGGATTTCCTGCCTGTTCCTGTGGTTACTGAAGCGACGATAAGCGAATGTTTCCTTGAAACGGATGAAACGAAGGCGGCCTTTAATCTTTCTTCAGCCAATGTTTCGGCACAGACCCCGATCACTAAAAAGTACTACCCTACTTTTGTAGATGCAAGCAACGCAACCAATGAAATATTGCCTCCTTCCCATTTAACCTATATTTCAGGAAACGCAACCGTATATATCCGGGTATACAATTCAAACGGATGTTATGCCATTGCCAAAGTAAACCTTCTCGTGATTCCTCCGAAAAGATCGCCTGTTCTCGCAGATAAAACCATCTGTATCGATGCCAGGACCAATCTTGATGCAGGACCGGGCTACCAGTCTTACCTGTGGAGCACGGGAGCGACTACCCAATCCATCTCCGGGGTATCCGTAGGAAACTACTGGGTGATACTGAAAGATAACGGGTGTTCTGTAAAGCAGACAGTGAGCGTTAAAAAAGCTGAAGATCCTGTGATTTCGGAGATTGAAATTTCCAACAATACGGCCACCGTTCATGTAAAAGGTGGCAAGGCACCTTACCAATACGCAGTGGATTCACCCGGAAACTGGCAGGATTCCAATGTATTTACTGGTCTTTCGAGAGGCCAGCATAGATTCTATGTAAAAGATGCTTATAACTGTACGCCGGTGTCCATAGAAGTTACCGTACCGAATCTGGTCAATGCCATTACGCCGAATGGTGATAATAAAAATGATTATATCGATTACAGTGAGCTGGCTTACAAGGAAAACCTCAGCTTTGTCATCTATGACCGGTACGGAAATAAAATTTTCACCGGTGATCGATTCAACAACTACAAGTGGGACGGCAGACATTTCAATAAGAAGATTTCCACAGGCACCTATTGGTTCCACATCAACTGGAATGAACCCAATAAAGAAAAGACGCCGATCAAGTATACCGGCTGGATTGTAGTTAAAAATATAGACTAAAGATCCTGACCTAAAATTTCAAACCACGATTTCACAATCGTGGTTTTTTTTATGCTCAGCGATAATTTTAATAAAATTTTAATGATCAAAAGAATTTTCTGTTATTTTTGCAAAAATACATATTCCATTTTATGAATAAAATTTTATTATCGTTTGTATTGATTCTCCTGGGAATGAGTACGGTTTTCGCACAACGGGATACCGATCACTGGTTTGCTCCGATGGCTGCCAGAAGCTCTGTGCTCTTAAGCCCTCAGCAGGCGCTTTACTTTTCTACGGATTCCACAACCCCGTTTCCGATACAGATATTCAGCAACAATGCGGTAATTGGCACGGTAACCGTCAGCAAGGGAAACCCTCAGACATTTACGGTTCCCCTGTCAGCCATTATCACGTCTGCAGAGTCAGATCTATTTACGCCTATCACAAAAGGATTATACACAAAAGGGACACGGCCTTATTATGCCACGCTCCGTTTTTCCGTAACCAGCCATGGTGAGATCCTTACTTCCAAAGGAAAAGCGGGAATCGGGACAAAATTTTATGCCGTGGTATCTCCGATTGAGAATATCACTTCCGGATCCGCCTCCTCCACGCTCCTTAATTTCATGGCGGGCGTTCTGGCTACGGAAGACAATACCACCGTGACGGTTTCCGGATATTCCCCGAACACCGTATTTACCAATGGCTGGACAGGAGTGACCAACCCGACCATCACGTTTACATTAAATAAAGGACAGTCTTATATTATAGAAGGGGTTGGAAACACGGCTGCCAATAAAAAAGCATTCATTGGTGCTAAAATCGTTTCCAACAAGCCGGTTTCGGTAACCAACGGAAATTTCAACGGGCAATTCGCCCTCACCGGTTCTTTTGACGGATCGGATACCGTCATGGACCAATCCGTACCTACCGACAGACTCGGAAACGAATTTGTGGTGGTAAAAGGGAACGGGGATATCAGCAAAAGAATGGAAGATGCCCTGATTGTGGCAACGGAAGACAATACCGAAGTCTATATTAATGCAGGAACCACCCCCGCTGCCGTTCTTAATGAAGGACAAAGCTACCGGGTAAACGAAGTAAGCAATACCAATTATATCAATCAGGGAAATAACCATTATAACATGTACATCAAGACCACAAAGAATGTATATGTTTATCAGTTACTGGCCGGGGTTGCCAATAGCAATGCAACCATCGGATTTAATTATATTCCGCCATTGAACTGTTACCTTCCCAGAAAGATTGATGAAATCGGAATGATCAATATCCTTCCGCCTACGACGAACAGTGTAAAACTCAATATTCTTACCGAAAAAGGAGCCGCCGTAACGGTAAACGGAGCGGCACCTCCGGCTGCCCAGGGCCCTTATAATGTAACGGGAACCAACAACTGGGTTTCGTATTCCGTTCCGAATGTTACGGGAAATATGACGATTACCTCCACAAAAGCCGTTACCGCCGGTATTTCAGGAGGCAGCGGGGTCGTAGGATACGGGGGTTATTTTGCAGGGTTTTCGTCGATACCGGTCATTGCAAAACAGACTGGTGACTGTATTCCGGGTCTTGTACTTGAAGTGGATGACGGGTTTGATTCTTACCAATGGTTCAGGGGAAACACCGCTATTCCGGGAGCAACTTCCAATACTTTTACCCCAACCCAGTCAGGAAATTACACAGTACGGGTAGTCGTAGGAACCTGTGCTCCGGTAGTGACTCCGGTATTTAAAGTATTCACCTGTCTTAATCAGACGACAAAAGCATTGACGGTCTGCGAAGGCTTTCAGAGCGTAGTTCCTTCGTTTACCAATTCTACCCAGACCTATGTTCCGAGTACCGTAACGATCGTTACTCCTCCGGCAAACGGCACGGTAGTTATCGATCCGAATGGCGTCATTATCTATACCCCGACTTTCGGATTTACAGGAAACGACACCCTTGTTTATAAATTCTGTGGAAACGATCCCGAATTTACAGACTGTGAGCAGGTTACCCTGACGTTTACCGTTTCAGCAAGCCCGGATGTGAACGATGCCACTTTAAGATCCTGTTTCATCACGGCAACTCCGGCAAAGGCCTTGTTTAATTTAAACACCGCTCTTGTAACAAGCACGCCGGGTACCACGAAAAAATACTACCCGTCACTTACCGATGCACAGAATGGAACCAACCAAATTGCAGATCCCGTAAATTATATCGCACCAAACGGTGTTGTTTTCGTGAGGGTAAGCAATGCCAACGGATGTTTCAGAGTGGCCAAAATTACCCTGGTGGTTCTTCCGCCGGTATATTCGAGTCTTCTTGAAGACAAGATCATCTGTATGGAAGACACCACGACTTTAGATGCTGGTCCCGGATTTGCGGCTTACAAATGGAGCACGGGTGCAACCAGCCAGAGCATTAACAACGTTACTGTAGGCACCTACTGGGTAGACCTTAAAACAGGAGACTGTACCGCAAGGCAGACGGTAAAAATATATGCTTCGGAACAGCCTGTAATCTCAAGCATCGATATTTCAAACACCACCGTTACGGTAAATGCCACAGGGGGAACTGCACCTTACAAATTCTCCACCGATAATATCAACTGGCAGGACTCGAATGTATTCACCAATGTTCCGAGAGGCAACCATACATTCTACCTGAAAGATTCTTATGACTGTGACCCTATTGATGTGGAAGTGACCGTACCAAACCTCATCAACATCATTACCCCGAACGGGGATGGTGTGAATGATGTACTGGATTATTCCGCACTGGCCCACAAACCGAACTTCGTATTTAATATTTATGACCGCTACGGAGCAAAAATGCATCAGGGGAATAAAGCCAACGGCTACAAATGGGACGGCGGCGTAGGAGGCAAAAAAGTACCGACCGGAAACTACTGGTTCGATCTCGGCTGGAACGAGCCGAACAGCAAGCAGACCCCGGTGAAATACTCGGGATGGATTGTTGTTAAAAACAGAGATTAACAAAATTTTCATAAAATCATTAAAAGCACAGTTCCGGAACTGTGCTTTTTTTATTCTTTTTTCATTTAATTGGAAATAAAAATCTATTTTTGTTAAAAAGCTAATCTCATAACCATGAAAAGATATTTCTATTTCCTGCTGTTTTTTATTTTGCCGTTCGTTCATCTGTCGGCACAAAGGGATACCGAACACTGGTTTGCCCCTTTCTCGTCTGCTAATTTTTCTGCCGGTTCAGCGAAACAGGCCCTTTACCTTTCGACGGATTCAACGATACCGTTTGCGGTAGATATTTACAACAACAATATTATTATCGGTACCGTTACCATCAGCAAAGGCAGCCCGCAGCTTTTTGATATCACTGCGGCTACAATGATCGGGTCGGTTTCGGCAGACCTTTTCAGTGTAGGAACCAAGGGGCTTTACCTGAAAGGAAGCAAGCCTTTTTTTGCTACATTCAGGTTCACCGTTCCTGCCCACGGGGAAATTCTGACGTCCAAAGGAAAAGCGGGCATCGGTACGAAGTTTTATGCTGTTGTCGCCCCGCTTACCAATACCAGCTCATTTATGAACTTTACGACGGGGATTCTTGCAACTCAGGACAATACCACTGTAACGATTTCCGGATATGCCAACAACGTGGTCTTTACCAACGGGACTACCGCAGCCGCCATGCCCACGATGACGATTACCCTGAACAAAGGACAATCGTATATTGTGGAAGGGCGCGGAAACCAGCCGGGAAACCTGAAGGGCTTTATCGGTGCGAAAATCGTTTCAGACAAGCCCGTTTCCATTACCAACGGGAATTTTCTCGGGGAATATAATATCGGCACCCCGCTTACCAACGGAGATATTGTGATGGATCAGTCGGTACCTACCGACAGGCTTGGAAAAGAATTCGTCCTGGTAAAAGGATATGGAAATATAGCCGCCGCTACTGAAGATGCCTTAATTGTTGCTACTGAAGATGATACCAAGATCTTCGTAAACGCTAATCCTCTACCCGTTGCCACCATTAATGAAGGGCAGCATTACCGGGTGAATGAAATCAGCAATACCAATTATATCAACCAGGGGAACGATCATTACAACCTGTATGTAAGGACGTCCAAAAACGCTTATGTGTACCAGCTGCTTGCCGGTACGCCAACTTCCAGCGCAACCATCGGCTTTAATTATATCCCGCCCCTCAACTGCCTGCTGCCAAGAAAAATCGATGAGATCGGAATGATTGAAAAACTTCCGCCCAATACCTCGAATACGATTAAATTAAATATTTTAACGGAAAAAGGTGCCGCAGTAACCTACAGCATCAATGGCGGAGCACCGGTGACCCCGACTGCCGCCCAGGGACCTTATGATGTAACCGGTACGCTGGATTGGGTATCTTACTCCATTACCGGCGTTACGGGAAATGTATCAATCTTATCCACGAAAGCCGTGACGGCGGGAATCGCCGGAGGAAGCGGCGTGGTAGGATACGGAGGCTATTTTGCCGGATTTACTTCGATACCCGTAATCAGCAAAACCGGCGACTGTACACCGGGAATCGCCCTGGAAGTGGGAGACGGTTTCGAGTCTTATCAGTGGTTCCTGGGATCAGCCCCAATTGCCGGCGCCAACAGCCATACCTACACGCCGATGCTCCCCGGCAACTATACCGTACAAGTGGGAATGGGCGGATGTTTTGCAACAACTCCCGTTTTCTTAATAGAATCCTGCTATGAGCAGGTCGTTAAAAGCATGGTGGTCTGTGATACCCAGAAAACCGTCATTCCGAAATTTACCAACCATCCGGTGGCCATTGTCCCGGGTACTTTACAGATCGATACGCCGCCTGCTCACGGAACGGCTGTGATTAACGCCGCAACAGGAAACATTATATACACACCGGCTGCCGGATTTGTAGGGAATGATGTGCTGGTTTACCATTTCTGTGCCGACCCGATGACAGGGGTAGGCTGCGAACAGGTAACCATGACCATGATCGTGGATCCCAATCCTGTGGTACAGAATGTATCCATGAGATCATGCTACATTGCCGCAAAACCTACAACCGCGATGTTTAATCTTGAAACAGCACCTGTTACCACAGCAACAGGAGTCATAAAAACATTTTACCCGACCCTTACCGATCTTACCAACGGAACCAACGTTATTGTGCCGGCGTCCGCTTTTATTTCCTCCGATACCAAAGTCTATGTGAAGGTGACGAATTCAAACGGCTGTTACAGCATTGCTGAAATTACGCTGGTCGTGATCCCTCCCGTAAAATCTACCGTATTGGCAGATAAAATCATCTGTATCGAAAATAAGGCGGTACTGGATGCCGGACCCGGTTTTGACGGCTATGACTGGAGTACCGGAGAAACCACCCAGACCATCAGCGCCGGTATCGGGACCTATTGGGTAAAACTGAAATCAGGGGAATGCTATACCCTCCAGCCTGTGAAGGTGATCCCTGCGGTACAACCGGTGATTACAGGCCTTGATATTAAAAACAACACCATAACGGTACAGGTCACCGGCGGAACGCCTGCGTATAAATATTCGCTGGACGGCATCCAATGGCAGGATTCAAACATTTTCGATCATCTTCCCAGAGGAGAAAACCGGGTGTATGTAAAAGATTTTTACAACTGCGAACCGATTGATGTGACGGTAACCGTTCCCAATCTGCTGAATGCCATTACTCCGAACGGAGACAGCAAGAATGACTATATCGATTACTCGGAACTGGCGTATAAGAAAGACCTGATATTCAATATCTACGACCGGTATGGAAATAAGATCCATCAGGCTGACAAATTCAACAATTACAAATGGGACGGAAGCAGGTACGGCAAAAAGCTGCCTACCGCCACGTACTGGTATGAAATCACCTGGACCGAACCGAACAAGGTGCAGACCCGGATCAAATACTCCGGCTGGATTCTTGTAAAAAATATTGATTAAAGCTACTTATTAACTCCTGAAAGCCATGATTTTAAAATCATGGCTTTTTATTAATTTTTTAACGGGATAATGCTTTTTATTATTAAATTTGTGTTAAAGGCAACCTGAATGAAGAAAATTCTATCTCTTTTATTTATATTTTACTTTTTCACCTTTACTTTTGCTCAATTGGACAGGGAACATTGGTTTGCCCCGATGGTAGACCGCACGGGAAATCCCAATCCTTACCAGAAACTGTACCTTTCTACCAACCGGACAACCCCGTTTCCAGTAAGCATTTACAATAATAATGTCTTAATTACGACGGTAAACATCAGTAAAGGAAATCCTCAGAAAGTCGATATCCTCAGGAACTACATCATCACTACCCAGCAGACAGATCTTTTTACGCCGACCACCAAAGGTATTTATGTAAAAGCGGAATTCCCTTTTTATGCCAACCTGCGGTTTTCAGTATACAACCACGCCGAAATTATAACATCCAAAGGGATCCCTTCTACCGGAAAATTATTCTATGCAGCCAATGCCCCCATTACCGTAAATAATTCGATCCTGAATTTTATGACGAGTATCCTGGCAACGGATGACAACACGACCGTTACCGTCTCCGGATATAAACCTGCCGTACAGTTTTCAAACGGAACGACCGGGATTACCACCCCGACCATGACTTTTACGCTGAATAAGGGACAATCCTATATTATCGACGGAATCGGAAGCAACGCCGGGAATTTCGACGGATTCATCGGTGCCAAGATCGTAGCGGATAAAAACGTAAGTGTTACCAACGGAAATTTTAACGGGCAGTATGCAGGCAACCTCCCTCTTAGTTCTGATATCCTGATGGACCAGGCCGTGCCCGTGGAAAGACTGGGAAATGAATTTGCCGTGGTAAAAGGCAACGGAAGCATCGGAGCCAATATGGAAGGCGCCCTTGTTATTGCCACCGAAAACAATACGGAAGTCCGGGTCAATAATGAAACCGCCCCCATTGCCGTTTTAAATATCGGGCAATATTTTATGATTCCCGATACGAAGTACCAGCTTCAGGGGAACGGGCATTATAACCTGTACATCAGGACCACCAAAAACGCTTATATCTATCAGGTGCTTGCCGGTACCGGCAATACGACAGATGAAGTAGCCACGGGTGGTTTTAATTTTATTCCTGCCCTCAACTGCTACCTTCCGAAACAGATCAATGAGCTTGGTCTCATCGATGAGAATTTCGTTTATTCCCAAGGAAACCCGAATGGTATCCTCAACATTCCTACCAAGCTGAACCTGATTACCGAGAGGGGTGCTGTGGTTACCGTTAACGGAGGGGTTCCACCGGCAACGACAGGTCCTTTTGACATGACAGGCACCAATAACTGGGTAACCTACGGCATTCCGAATGTTACCGGGACGATTACCATTAATTCTTCAAAAGCGATCATGGGCGGAATCAATGCCGGAAGTGATGCGGTGGGTTACGGCGGTTTTTTTGCCGGATTCCCGACGCAGCCGGTCATCCTGAGATCCGGAGGGACCTGTATCCCGGGGATTGTGCTTACCGTAGACCCTATTATTTACGATACGTACCAATGGTATGTAGGCGGTGTTCTGATTCCCGGGGCTACCGGTTCTTCCATTACCCCGACCCAGCCCGGCTATTACACCTGCTCCGTGACTATGGGAAGCTGTGCGCCACTGATCACGGGACAGTTTAAGGTATTAAACTGTACCCGGTTTACCAATATTACTTATGGCGTGTGTAAACCAAAAACCATTACGCCGGCATTTACAGCTTCTACCCAGACACCGGTACCATCGACGGTAGCGATCGTTACTGCTCCGACCTTAGGAACGGCAACCGTAGATCCTGCAACAGGAGTCATTACCTACGCCGTTATCACTCCCGGAACAACGGGAACGGATACATTCAGCTATACGTTCTGTGGAAATAATGCTGATTTTCCCGACTGTGAAACGGTAACGGTAACAATTAATATTCAGGTCCTGACGGTAAATAACGCCACCCTCAAGGCCTGCGACAACGGTTCGGGGCAAGGGGTATTTAATTTAACCACGGCGAATGTAACCGCCAATTCACCGGTGACCGTTACCTATTATACCTCCCTGCTCAATGCCCAGAACGAAACGGCCGGAACGGAAATTACAACGCCTGCAACCTATACCGCCGCCAATGGAACTATCGTTTATGCGGTGGTAAAAAATAATATCGGATGTAAGGAGATTGCACAGATTACACTTAATTTATATCCTTTTGCCAACGTACTCAGCAATTACACGGGAAGTTTCTGTGATGATAACCTGGATGGGGTAGTCAATGTTACGCTATCGAGCATTACTCCGGTTGTCTTAAGCAATCCTTCGTATTTTACCAATGTAAGATATTATGCAACCCTTGCGGAGGCCAATTCGGGAAGTACCAATACGCTGCCCAACAACTGGTCTTATACCACGACCACCACGATTTACATCAGAGTGGATTCCCCGGACGGATGCCCGCCGGTAATCAAGCCGCTTATTTTTACCATCGGTGCTAAAATCCCGCTGCTGAAAACAAGCTTTGCCATGACCCTCTGCGACGATAACCTGGACGGAATCAAATCGCTGGACTTACAATCTTTTATCAACCAGTTCACCACGGATCCGCAGGTTACGGCAAGCTTTCACCCTACCTTACTTGACGCCCAGAATAATACGGCCGTTATGACGAATCCCATGAACTTAACCGGCTCAACCACCGTTTATATCAGATTCCAGAAATCCGGCGTCTGCCCGAATGTAGCTTCAATTACCTTAACCGTCAAGATCTCTAAATATTCGCCGGCACTGGTGAATAAAATCATCTGCCCCAATACGCTGACCGTTCTTGACGCAGGCCCGGGGTTCGACAGCTACCACTGGAGTACGGGCGCCACGACCCAGTCCATTTCCAATGTTTCTTCCGGAGCTTATTTTGTGGACCTTACTTTTGACGGATGTACCTACCGGCAGACGGTAGACGTTACCGAATCCACCCTTCCGGTGATCAGCATGATTGAAATTGACGGCAGCACGGTAACCATCGGAGCCACGGGCGGCACACCTCCTTATGAATATTCCCTGGACGGTACCAGCTGGCAAAGCACCAGTGTATTCTATAACGTGCCGCGTGGAAACCATACCATGCATGTGCGTGATTCCAACCGGTGCGAGGAAGCCATAAGGACATTTGTCATTATCAATCTCATCAATACCATTACCCCGAATCTGGACGGTTACAACGATGCGATCGATTATTCTGCACTCATGAACAATGAGAATATCATTTTCAGGATTTTCGACCGCTACGGGGCAGAGATCTTCAGAGGTTCCCCTGCCAATAAATTCATCTGGGACGGGAAAATCACAGGGCGTCCCGTGAATACCGCCACCTACTGGTATTTCATCAGCTGGACGGAATTCGGAGGAACCACCACGGTAAAATATACAAGCTGGCTGCTCGTGAAAAATTATTAATCTGAAAGACCAACCGCTGGCTGACCGGAATATTTTTAAATAAATAAAAACCCTTATAACATTCATTAACAATTTTAAATTAAAGTTTAATATAACTTTAACCTGTTTCCGGTATTCGCACTGATATAAGTTGGTATAATTTCTGTGTAATTTTGCCCTATCATATGAATAAGCTATTTACCCTCTTGCTGTTGGTTTTTCTGGCAAAAATTAACGCACAATCCTACTCGGGCGAAGTGTTCCTGAAAGACAATTCCGTACTGTATCTCAACCAGATGTATGTGACGAACCTTACGACCCTGAAAACGGTGCTCAGCGATTACAACGGCGATTTTTCAATTCCGGCCAATCCCGGAGACGTCATCCGTTTTACTTCTATCGTAACGGAACGGAAGGATATCAGGCTGACGCCGCAGATGATGGAACAGCGAAATTTTGTGGAGCTTAAGATTGCGTACCATGACATTCAGGAAGTAGTGATCAGCCGTTTCAAACCGACGGGAAACCTGAGGTACGATGTCAATTCCATCCGGAAAGAGGATAAAGCCCTGGCCATAAAAAAAGTAATCGGCCTTCCGGAGCCGAAAGGCGACGGAACACCTCCCCAACTGCCGGTTGCGGGACTGCGTGACGGCGGACTAACGTTCAGCCTGGAAAGCATCTACGACATCCTTTCCGGAGACCGGAAGAAAAAGCAGCGCTACATCGCCTATGAAAGGATGAATACTTCCATTGCGCAAATCAAAAATTACCTGGGGAAAGATTACTTCACTAGATTTAAAATTCCTGAAAACCTGATCGACAATTTCCTTCAGTTCGTCTATACCTCGGAAAATATTGAGCCTTACGTATTGGCCGGAAACTTTGAAGCGATAAAAATCCCTGTAGAAAAATATCTACCGATTTATCAACGACGACTCAGAAACTCTCATCTTCAGGACGTTATGAAATAATTCATGCCGGATTTATATAAAATTTAAGAATGTATATTGCCAAATCGCAGTATACATTTTTTGTTTTATTCAAATAATGTTTACTTTTAGCAAAAATTTAAGCCTACACACCACATGATGTGATAACCGCTGCAATTTTTGCCACCAGTAATCTGAAAAAGTCAATTTAAAAAGAAATAAATATTGATCTTTTTGTTAATCCTGAATATTAGTGAATGAAAAAGCTACTTCTTTTTTTCGGCACCCTTCTGTTCCTGAATCTTTCCGCCCAATCGAAAGGTAAGGACTACAGCGATATTTTACGTAGCAAAAGCATCTACGAAATCAATGCTTTTTTAAGGGATGCCCATCCGGATGATCCCAGAAGATCCGTCTTAAAACCACGGGTGATGGAAATGATGAAGGAATACATCAAAAATGCCAAACCGGGAGACCTGAAAGTTAAACAGATGCAGGACTGGCTGGCCATGCTTAAAAGACGTCCTTCCACAAAAATATCTTTTGATGAGATGAACGCCATGATCAGGCAAAAGCAGATTGCCAAATATCAGAAAGAGCTGCAGGTGGGCCAGGCGGCAGTAGTCTATACCCCGAGCAATCCGAAGAATGTCTATATTGCTCCTGCTGCTGCCACCACTGCTACCACGGCCGCTGCTGCCATTCCGGATACGGAAGCGGCAGAATTCAACATGCTGATGGCAGAAAATCCTTCGGAACACAAAAATAAAACCGTTAAAATATTAAATTCGCTTTTTGACAATGACCCGAATGCCAAGGAATGCATCATTATGATTGAAAATAAATCCGACTGCAACATTATCGTCCGGATAGAAGGAGTCGGCACCACGAAGTACAGGCTTCCCGTACCTTCCCACGGCGATAACTCCATCGTTGTTGAAAAAGGAGATTACCTTTTCACCAGCATCGTATGCGGTGCACAGTACGCTTCACAGAAAACCATACAGAAACCGCTGATGGTCGCTTTGGGAAGCTCTTCGAAGAAATAAGGGTCTCCCGTCATAATTTTAGGCCCTTAAAAAGGCTATTTGTGCAAAATTCATTAGTTTTGCAGGGTTTTATAAATTTCTTATGGGTAAAAATAAATTAGCAAGATTCGCAGAAAACAAAACATTGCCGAATGTCATCCAGCCGACAAGAGAAGAAGCCTTAAAGGGCTTTGACCTGAAAGGAAAGTGGAGAACGGATTTTTTTAAGAATGAAAATCCGATCGTTCTGGAACTGGGCTGCGGAAAAGGAGAATATACCGTAGGTCTTGCCAAAACATTTACCGATAAGAATTTCATAGGTATTGATATTAAGGGAGCCCGGTTCTGGTTCGGAGCAAAAGAGGCTGTAGAAAACGGAATGCATAACGTGGCATTTCTAAGATCCCAGATCGAGCTGGTGGATTCTTTCTTCGGAAAAAACGAAGTGGATGAAATCTGGATTACCTTCCCGGATCCCCAGATCAAATACAGGCGTACCAAGCACAGGCTGACCCATCCGGACTTTTTAGACCGGTATAAGAAATTCCTGAAACCCGGCGGCATCGTTCACCTGAAAACCGATTCCGAGTTTCTGCACGGCTATACGCTGGGTTATCTGCAGGGAGCAGGATACGAAATCCTTACCGCCCATCACGACATATACGGAGCTGTAGAATACAATCCGGATACGCCCCATCTGAAAGACATCCGGACCTATTACGAAGAGCTTTTTTCGGCAAAAGGAAAAACGATAACATATATTAAATTTAAAATCAATTAAAAAAAACACACAACTTATGATGAAAAACACGCTTATTTCGAGACACACAAAACTTTCAACGTTCACGGTAATTTTTAGGTAAATTATATTTAAACCTGACCCTATACCTTAAGGCTGTAATATTACATCCTTTCAACTGTCATATATAAACATACACTTACCATGAAAAAAATTACCCTGACTCTTTTGATAGGTTTCTGCCTGCTTTCCTGTAAGGCAAACCCCGCTGAAAATGATTTTCACAACATCCTCGAAAGTAAAAACATTACGGAAATAGAACATTTCCTGCAGACCTCCCATCCCGACGATCCCAGGAGAAGCGTTCTGAAACCCAAACTCATAGCCCTGAAAAACCTGGAGTGGACCAAAGGAAGCAAAACGGCCCACCCTATGGAAGCCCGACCGGTGATTGCCGAAATACCGGGCCATCTTTTGAAGAACTCCAATTCTGCGGAAGCCGAAGAATTTAAACGGATCATTGCCTCAACAACGAAAGAACATTCCGAAAAGACAGTCCGGCTTCTCAATGCAATGTTTAATGAAGATGTCAGCAGCAAAGAAGTGATCCTGCTGTTCAAAAATCAATCCGACTGCAACATGATTGTCAGGATTCAGGGAAAGAATTTCTATAATTTAGCGGTTCCGGCCAAGAATGAAAATTTCATGGTCATCAGCAAAGGCAGCTATACCCTGACCAGCAATGTATGTGATGTGGTATATACTTCAAAGAAAGAAATCACGAAAAGCCTGTTTCTGACCATCAATAATCCGGTACCGGCCGGGAAGTAAAACTTTTCCCCGGAAGAAGTAAAAAGGTTACCTTTATATTCTAAAATACGGCATTAATGAAAAGTCTTTTGTATTTCCCTGTTCTGGCCTTTGTTTTTCTGAACAGCTGTGAGGCTACGCATCATAAAACAACGGCGGCACCGGTAAAAAGAACGCCGGCTGTTCCCAGTACCGTGGTAAGGGTACCGCCTGCCAATCAGACGGAAACAGAATATCAGACCCTGAGCAAAACGTATAAATCGGAAACAGCTGCCGTTTTAACGGCTATTCTGAATGGTTCTGATGATCCGGATAAGACCTCTGTTGTTGTGGAAAACAAATCCCGGTGCAATATGGTGCTAACCATCAGCGGAACCAATTACTTCAGGAAAGTACCAATAACCGCCGGTAAAATCGGTGCCGTTATGGTTCCTAAAAACCAGAACTACAACCTTTCGGGAATGGCCTGCCGTACCGTATATCAAAATACGAAATTTATATCAGGACCCTATCGGACGGTGGTTTCGGATTGATGCTTCCGGAATACTTTACAGCCTTATCCCTGCTACTCAATCTTAGCAGGGATGATTTTTTATATTCAAATACGGAATTGAATACGTCCGCTTTCAAATAAAGAACTACCTGATATTCATCGAAAGGCACCATCCGAAATTGTTGTTCGGTCCCATAACCGGATAGCCGATCAGAAAAAGTTTTTTATCGGAACTTTGGAAAGTCAGTTTTGACAAAGGGTTCCATTGGTCCATAATCAATGCCACCGCAATTCCCAGGCCTGCCCCCGTAAGGATATCACCGCACCAATGCCTGTTGTTGGCAACCCTCATCAATGCGGTAGCGCTGGCAAAAATGAAGCCTGAACCCGCATACCAGAAATTTGAATCTTTATATTCTGAAAATTGTAAGGCGGCCAGCGTAAAAGACAAGGCCGAATGCCGGGACGGGAAAGAATTCCTCGCCGAATTATCCGGTCTCAGATCCCTAAATGATCTTTTGCAGATAAAAATGATGCTTCCGGTAATCGTTGATGCCAGTAATGTGTTCTTTTCCATCTGCAGATACGTATTCTTTGACCGGAATCCCATTGAATTTCCTGAAAATATAAATACCGCAGGCGCATACTGTACATAATTATCAACTTTGGTCCTGAAATTTCCGTGCAGCATTTGCTGTGAATTATTCTGAAGATTCTGTTGCAGCGAATGAATTTTTAGAAGAGCTCCCGCCGTGATGAGTCCGGCCGGCAGAATAAGTTTCTGATACGGATACCCTTTCTTCCCCGATTTCAATGGTATACCTGCCGATAAGCTGTCCTGTGCCTGAAAGGATATTGAACAAAAAAGAAGAGCAATGATAAAATACCTGATCATTTTAAAAAGAAATTTTTACTCCTGCCATATTATAACTCATCATTCTGGAAGCTATAAACTGAATATGATACGCGGTTGCCCCTCCACTCTTCTGAATGTTTATATACCTGCTTTTCGAAATGGTTTTTCCGATAAAATATCCCAATGCCAGCGCAACCGGATAGTCTGATGCCCAATGTACCTGGCTTTGCACCATCTGGAAGCATAGTGCGGAGGCCAGCGTGTAGCCTACCGGCTTAATCCATTTTACTTCAGGATAGTTGTCTGCAATGACGGTAATCCCGGCCATAAAGGTGGTCAGATGTCCGGAAGGCATGGCATCGTAGTGCGGCGTCTGAGTGGCAAAAGCGGAGAAGCTGGGAAAGAAATTCCAGTCTCCGCCGGAATTTCCGTTTTCAATGGCAACGAACGGGCTCTCGCGGCCTGTTATTCTTTTCAGGGCTTGTGAGTATACTCCGGAAAGGATAAGGCTTTCCATGAGACCGCTGGCTGTAGCCTGTGCACGGTAATCATTTCTGAGGAGTCCGTAAGTTCCGAAACCGATTCCCAACAGTACCAGCGTAGATCCGTTGCCCATCAGATAAAGCCCGGAGCCGAGATCTTTCGGCAGTTTAAATACTTTTGCTACCGTTTCATAATTGTTATTTTTATCCATTTCCCAATGTTGGGCAAGCTCCCGTGTGTTATCAGTCAGCTTCTGATCGGCCGGCAGCAGCAGGATCGTTGCAACTACAGCACCTCCCATATAATAAGCATGGTCTTTTGCCACTATATTTTTTCCGCTGTCCACAAAATTTCCAGGGGCTTTGGTGATGAAGTCCAGGATCTTCGTTTTTTTATAAATCCGTACCGAAGCATCCGGAAGACGGCAGGTCTGAAACCCTAACGAATCATTTAACCGAAAAGTTTTGACGTTCTGCGCTGATACCAGCATCGTAAAAGGCAACAGTAAGAAATTAATTTTTTTCAACATTTTAAAAAAAAAAACCGGTTATCATTAACTTCCGGAACGAAACTGATCCCGGATCCTGCAGATTATGAAACATTTAATGGCAGTTATCATTTCATGAAAGGGCAAAAAGCTTATCTTCTCCGACAATGGGCAATCCCAATCTTTAGCTGTTTAGTATTTCTGCAAAAATAATAATTTTACAGAAAGCCAACGCTAACTGTACATTACAGAATTCTTAAAATAAAGTTAAAAAAAATGATTAGTTTTTTGAGTACAAAAAACCCGCTGAATCCGGGATTCAGCGGGTTTTATATTTTAAAGAAAATCTTTACTTATTCAGCGTCAAAATCAGCATCTTTATCAGCAGATACTACTTCTCCTTCTTCTTTGGATTTTTCTTTATCAGCTTTTCTCTGAGACTGACCTTCTTTGATAGAATCTGAAACGATGTTCAGGATCATATCGATAGATTTGGAAGCATCATCGTTTCCTGGGATCACGAAGTCTACTTTTCTCGGGTCAGAGTTGGTATCAACAATACCGAAAACAGGAATCCCTAATTTCTTAGCTTCTGTTACCGCGATATGTTCTCTCATGATATCTACAACGAAGATTGCAGAAGGAAGACGAACCATGTCTGAGATAGAACCTAAGTTTTTCTCAAGATTGGCTCTTTGTCTGTCTACCTGTAATCTTTCTTTTTTAGATAAAGTTTCGAACGTACCGTCTTTTTTCATTTTGTCGATAGAGTTCATTTTCTTTACAGCCTTTCTGATGGTAACGAAGTTCGTCAACATCCCTCCAGGCCATCTTTCTGTAATATAAGGCATATTCAGTTCAGAAGCGTGTTTTGCCACTACTTCTTTCGCCTGCTTTTTAGTCGCTACGAAAAGAACTTTTTTACCTGCAGAAGTTAATTTTTCCAAAGCGCTGCACGCTTCATCCAATTTAACAGCTGTTTTATGTAAGTCTACAATGTGAATACCGTTTTTCTCCATAAAAATGTATGGAGCCATATTTGGATTCCACTTTCTGGTCATGTGACCGAAGTGTACGCCAGCCTCTAAAAGGTCTTTTACATTTGCTTTTGCCATGTTTTCTGTTTTTGTTAGTTTACTTTCCGTCTTTTAAACAATCAACAACTTCTTTAGATGGGAGAAGCGTTTGGATGCTAAACGTAACGGGCAAAGTTGCTGTTGGCTGATTGCTGTTGGCAACTGGCTTCCCAGCTTGGGTTAAAAAATAATTTTTTAAAAATTTTTCTAAAGCTATCCGCCATAAGCCAATAGCCATACGCTTTTTTAACGTTTTGAGAATTGGAATCTCTTTCTTGCTTTTTTCTGACCTGGCTTCTTTCTTTCCACCATTCTTGCGTCTCTCGTAAGTAAACCTGCAGGTTTCAAAGCCAATCTGAACTCAGCATTGATTTCGCATAAAGCTCTTGAAATACCTAATCTGATAGCTTCTGCCTGACCTGTATTACCACCACCGAAAACATTTACGGTAACGTCATACTGACCAACAGTTTCAGAAAGGATGAACGGCTGGTTCAATTTGTAAACCATCACGTCTGTAGAGAAATAAGTTGCAGCATCTTTACCGTTTACTGTAATGTTACCAGTTCCTGGCTTCACGTAAACTCTGGCTACAGAAGTTTTTCTTCTTCCGATTTTGTGAACTATAGACATAATTTAATTATTTAAATTCGTTAACATTAATTGTTTTCGGCTGTTGAGCTTCGTGCTTGTGCTCAGTTCCTTCATATAAATAAAGGTTCTTCAACAAGGCAGATCCTAATCTGTTTTTCGGAAGCATTCCTTTTACGGATTTTTCCAATACTTTTAAAGAATCTTTTTTCTGAAGTTCAGCAGCAGTCATAGACTTCTGTCCACCAGGATAACCGGTATGCCAGATATAGGTCTTATCGTTCCACTTGTTTCCGGAAAGCGTAACTTTCCCAGCGTTCAAAACGATTACGTTATCACCACAATCTACGTGAGGTGTGTAATTCGTTTTGTGCTTACCTCTCAAAATCTTTGCAACCGTAGAAGCTAGTCTTCCTAACGGCTGTCCTTCAGCGTCTACCACAACCCATTCTTTATTAGCAGTAGCTTTGTTCGCTGAAACAGTTTTGTAACTTAATGTATTCACACGTTTTAGTTAAAGATTAAACATAATTTCCCCCAAAAGGGTGTGCAAAGGTACAAATTATTTCCGGAACGCAAAAACATATTTTATTTAATCTCAGCACATTTCCTTTAACGGGTCTTTATCAATTGAAAAAAAGACCGTTAGGACAAGTAAACCGAATCAAGTGGAAAGTAAGGTATGTACGAAGTGTAGAGGTCAGACTATAAACATTTCTATTCAAATAAGTACGGCTCCGGTCTGTACTTTAAGTCAGGAAATCAGAATGAAGATTAACGGCGAAGGGTTTTATTCGCCCTGAAGCTTGCAAAGAGATAATAGGCCACGAAGACCGTAGAAAATTTGAGGATGGACGGAATCGCCAGTTCCAGGGTAAAGATCAGGCTGCCGACAAGAACCAATAGACCCATCGCCACAAAAGACAATCCCAGTTTCTGAGGCAGGGTAAAATCCGGGGTATCCAGGTAATAGGCTACGCCCCACGCAAACCCGAAAGAGAGGGCATAATAAATATCCAGGCCGATATTTTCAGAACTGTAAAAAAGATAATTGATCAGAAAACTTAAAACCGTTCCCAACGCAAAATACAGCAGTGCCTTTTTCATATCCTTTATTATAAGGTACAAAAGTAGAAATTTTTAATTGGAAATTTTAAAACACCGGTAAAGAATCATATCTGTCAGGCACTGAACATCAGCGGTTTCTAAAAAATGTCAGTTTAACGGTCGGTGTATTAATTAATCGGACCGCAACAATGATCTCATCCACAAGGTTTTATTATTAAACAGCAGGTTTCTATTTTATTGTTATATTTGAAAATTCAGAAATTTTCTAGATTTTTTATGGAAACCCAAAAATACACTCCAAACAATAAAGTAAGAATCGTGACGGCAGCGTCGTTGTTCGACGGTCACGATGCGGCGATCAATATCATGCGCCGCGTAATCCAGGGAACGGGATGTGAAGTAATTCACCTCGGACACGATAAATCGGCGGAAGAAGTGGTAAACACCGCCATTCAGGAAGACGCCAATGCCATTGCCCTAACCTCTTATCAGGGAGGTCATAACGAATATTTCAAATACATCTACGATCTTTTACGGGAAAAGAATTCCCCGCAGATCAAAATCTTCGGCGGCGGCGGCGGGGTGATCCTTCCGGAAGAGATCAAAGAACTGATGGACTACGGGATCGACCGGATCTATTCTCCGGACGATGGCCGTGAGCTTGGACTCCAGGGGATGATCGACGACCTCGTTCAGAGATCAGACTTTGCTACCGGAAAAGATACAACGGCTCAGGATCTTGACGCGGTCAGCTTTGAGAACCCGACTACCATTGCCAAAATTATCTCGGCGGTAGAAAACTTCTCCGAAGAAAAACCTGAGCTGGTACAGGCGATTGACGAAAAATCAAAAGACCTGAATATCCCGATCATCGGGATTACCGGAACCGGAGGAGCTGGAAAATCTTCATTAACCGACGAACTGGTAAGGCGGTTTATCCGCTCTAATCCGGATAAGAAAATCGCCATCATTTCTATTGATCCTTCCAAAAAGAAAACGGGAGGTGCCCTTTTGGGCGACCGGATCCGGATGAATGCCATCAATGATCCGAGGGTTTATATGCGTTCGATGGCTACCAGGGAAAACAACGTTTCCGTTTCCCCGTTCATCCAGTCGGCCCTGAATGTACTGAAACTGGCTCATCCTGACGTTATCATCCTGGAAACTTCGGGAATCGGTCAATCGGGATCGGAAGTTTCGGATTTTGCCGATGTTTCCATGTACGTGATGACCCCTGAGTACGGAGCGTCCACGCAGCTGGAAAAAATCGACATGCTGGATTATGCGGATTTGGTGGCTTTAAATAAATCTGACAAAAGAGGGGCTCTTGATGCGCTTCAGGCGGTAAGAAAACAGTTCCAGAGAAACCACCTGCTGTGGGAACAGCCGCTGGACGACATGCCGGTGTATGCCACAAAAGCCTCTCAGTTCAACGACCATGGAACAACCGAGCTGTACAACCGATTGGTTGAAAAAGTTAATGAAAAATATTCTGGGTTAAATCTACAAGGTTTTGTGGAACAGGAAATCACGGAGGAAGTAACGATCATTCCGCCGAAAAGAGTCCGTTACCTTTCTGAAATTGTTGAGAACAACAGACAGTACGATGCCAATGTGGAAAAACAGGCTGAACTGGCCAGAACCATGTATCATATCGAAGGCGTAAAAAAAATTATTTCCAATGAAGCTTTGGACGCCGGATACCAGAAGGCTGAAAAAGAGCTGCAGCAGGAAAACATCGACTTCCTGAACACCTGGGAGGATACCAAAAAAGCGTTCCATGAAGAATTTTATTCCTATTTCGTAAGGGGAAAAGAAATCAGAGTAGAAACCTCCACCGAATCGTTATCGCATCTGAAAATTCCAAAAATCGCTTTACCGAAATATACCGACTGGGGTGACCTGATTAAATGGAAAGGCCAGGAAAACCTTCCCGGAGGCTTCCCGTACACCGCAGGAATTTATCCTTTTAAAAGAACCGGAGAAGACCCGACCCGGATGTTTGCCGGAGAAGGCGGCCCGGAAAGGACCAACCGGAGATTCCATTACGTATCTGCTGAAATGCCGGCCAAACGTCTGTCTACCGCTTTCGACTCGGTGACGCTTTATGGCCAGGACCCTGCCCTTCCGCCGGATATTTACGGTAAGATCGGGAATGCCGGAGTTTCCATCGCAACCCTGGATGATGCTAAAAAATTATATTCCGGATTCGATCTGGTAAATGCATTGACCTCCGTTTCGATGACGATCAACGGACCTGCTCCGATGCTTTTGGCGTTCTTTATGAATGCAGCCATCGACCAGAATGTTGAAAAATATATCATTGAAAACAATCTTGAGGCGAAGGTTGAAGCCAAGCTTAAGGAGAAATTTGATGATAAAGGCCTGGAAAGGCCGAAATACAACGGTGAGTTGCCGCCTTCCAACAACGGGCTGGGTCTGAAATTACTGGGAATCACCGGTGATGAAATTATTCCTGCCGAAGTTTATGCCGAAATTAAAGCCAAAACTATTGCCACCGTCCGCGGAACCGTTCAGGCCGATATTCTGAAGGAAGACCAGGCACAGAATACCTGCATCTTCTCTACTGAATTTGCTTTAAGGCTGATGGGAGATGTCCAGGAGTATTTCATCAAGGAAAAAGTAAGAAACTTCTATTCAGTTTCCATTTCCGGTTATCATATTGCGGAAGCAGGTGCCAACCCGGTTTCCCAGCTGGCATTTACCCTGGCCAACGGATTTACGTATGTGGAATATTATCTGTCCAGAGGGATGGATATCAACGACTTTGCTCCCAATCTGTCGTTCTTCTTCTCCAACGGGATCGATCCTGAATACTCGGTGATCGGGCGTGTCGCCAGAAGAATCTGGGCCAAAGCCATGAAGCTGAAATACGGAGCCGACGAAAGAAGCCAGATGCTGAAATACCACATCCAGACTTCCGGACGTTCGCTGCACGCGCAGGAAATTGATTTCAACGATATCCGGACGACTTTACAGGCGTTGTATGCCATCTACGACAACTGTAACTCCCTGCACACCAATGCTTACGACGAAGCCATTACCACTCCGACCGAGCAGTCAGTACGAAGAGCCATGGCCATCCAACTGATCATCAACAAAGAATTGGGACTGGCGAAAAACGAAAACCCGCTTCAGGGTTCCTTCATTATCGAAGAACTGACGGATCTGGTGGAAGAGGCCGTTTATACAGAATTCGACAGGATCACGGAAAGAGGCGGTGTTCTCGGTGCTATGGAAACCATGTACCAGCGGTCCAAGATCCAGGAAGAATCCATGCATTACGAATGGCTGAAGCATACCGGAGAATATCCGATCATCGGAGTGAATACCTTCTTAGGAAAAGACGGTTCGCCGACGGTTCGCCCGGGTGAAGTCATCCGTTCCACCGAAGAGGAAAAGCAGGCCCAGATCGAAATGCTTCATAATTTCCAGAAATCCAATGCCGGTCAATCGGAAGAAGCCCTGAAAACCCTTCAGTATGCGGCCATCAATCAGCAGAATTTATTTGAAGTGATGATGGATGCCGTGAAATACTGCTCTCTCGGACAGATTACCAACGCTTTGTTTGAAGTGGGCGGTAAGTATCGAAGAAATATGTAAGTCCGGTCCGTAGCCGGATATCGATACCCAAACAAACCTTCAAGGTTTTGAAAACCTTGAAGGTTTCTTCACTAAACACAAACATATGATTAAAAATGAATCAGAAACCACGTCTGGAAGCTGGAAAATATTTTCATATTTACAACAGAGGAAATAATGGACAGAATATTTTCTTTGATCATGAAAATTATATTTTTTTTCTCAACCGGTATGATCAGTACCTGTCAGCATTTTGTGATACCATTGCCTGGGTTTTATTAAAAAACCATTTTCATTTACTCATCTATGTAAAGCCGGCAGAAGAAATCAATATTGAAAAATTGCAATATACGGCCACCGAAAAGCCGAAAAAAATTGATATCCATTTACAATTCGGCCATTTTTTCAATTCATATGCGAAAGCCATCAACAAAAGATACCACAGAACCGGAAGTTTACTGGAAAAAAATTTTGAAAGAAAAGAGGTTTCTTCTACAGCTTATTTTAAAAAATTAATTCATTATATCCATTTTAATCCTGTCAGGCATGGATTCTCAGAGCATGCGTGGGATTATCCCTGGAGTTCCTATAAAAGCATCATATCTCATAAGCCGACCAAACTCAACCGGAAATTTGTCTACGAACTTTTTAAGAATGAAGAAGAATTCAAGCTGTATCACGCTGAAAACAAAGACTATTCAGAAATAAATGAATTCATTATTGAATTCTGACTTTTACTTCAAACCTTCAAGGTTTGAAAATCTTAAAGGTTTAACCGAGAACTATTTAATTACAGACCATTACAATGAAGCCCAAAGCCATCTTCAACTGGAGCAGCGGAAAAGATTCTGCCCTTGCTTTATATAAAATCTTACAGGATGACCGGTTTGAAGTTACTGCCCTTCTGACCAGCGTCAATAAGGAGTTTCAGAGGATCTCCATGCACGGCGTCCCTGTCTCCCTGCTTGAAAAACAGGCGGAAAACCTGGAGCTGCCGCTTGTTAAGCTGGAACTTCCGGCAGAACCTTCCATGGAAGAGTATCGGGAACTTATGCTTAAGACAATGGGCGAATTCAAAGACCAGGGCGTCACCCATTCGGTTTTTGGGGATATATTCCTGGAAGATCTGAGGAAATACAGGGAGGATCAATTACAATCCGTCGGAATGCGGGGTATTTTTCCTTTATGGAAGATCAATACCACAGACCTCATCCACGAATTTCTGGATCTGGGTTTTAAGACCATTGTTACCTGTGTCAATGAAACCTGTCTCGACAAAAGTTTTGCAGGACGGATTATTGACAGAGACTTTCTGCGGGATTTGCCGGCAGATGTCGATCCCTGCGGTGAAAACGGGGAATTCCATACCTTCACTTTCGACGGGCCCATTTTTAAAGACCCGGTTGATTTTGAAATCGGTGAAACCGTGAAGAAGACCTACCCGAAACCTAAATCCGGTGACGATGAAGATAATGAAGACTATATTTTCTGGTTCTGTGATCTGATGGCAAAATAACGAGGCTACTTAACTCAAAATAGTTTCCTAAGGCATGCATCTTGCTTAAAAATGAAAAACAATAAATGCTTAAAAAATCATTTTCGGTCTTTTTCATAATCTTTTTACTCTCCCATTTAATTTCCTGCAAGCAAGCCCGGCAGGAAACCAAGACTAAAATTGTCGATAAAAAGGCAATTATTGACAGTACCCTTATTGTTTTCGAGAAAAACCTCCTTAGAAATCAGATCGATTCGGTTTTTAAAAAGCATCAGTTCAACGGAAGTGTTGCGGTCTTTAGAGATTCAGTTGAACTGTACAGGAAAAATCAGGGATTTTCGGATTTCAGAAATCAGGTTAGAATCGACAATCATACGGTTTTTGCCATCGGTTCCATAAGCAAACAGTTTACAGCTGCCCTTATCCTGCTTCAGATGGAACAGGGAAATTTAAGGGTAGAGGATAAAGTTTCAGACTATCTGCCGGAGTTCCGGAATAAAACGTACGAAAACATTACCATCCACCAGCTTCTGAATCATACGTCAGGACTGAATGTAATGGGTGAGAAACTCCGTTTTAAAAGCGGTACAGACTTCCTTTATTCCAACGACGGATTTAATGCATTAGGAAAAGTGGTAGAAAAGGTCACCGGGAGGTCGTTTGATGAAAATATAACGGCATTATTTAAGAAAGCAGGCATGAATTCTTCGTTTACAGGGACTTCGTTTAAAAATACGGAAGGAAATTTTGCCGGAGCTTACCTGGGTAACGGCAAAGTGTATGAGAAGATAAAAGATATGCCCGAAAGATTAGGCAGCAAAGCCATCGGGATTCCTGCAGGCGGGGTCCTATCGACCATTGAGGACCTCCACCAATGGAACAATGCACTGTACGGCGGAAAAATCCTGAACCCTGAAACCATCAGAAAATTTGAAACGAAAAGCGCCGAGAGGCATCACCCTATTTTCGGAAAAATGGGTTATGGATACGGAATTATGGCCAATACCGGGAAACCTGCAGCATTTTTCCACAGCGGCTATATCAAAGGATCTCCCTCGCTGAATATTTTTTATCCCAAAACAAAAACTTCGGTCATCATTTTATCAAATATGGCCGATGAAGAAAAAGGTAAAGGGTTTACCTTCAGACCTCATGCCGAAATTAAAAAAATTACGGACGATCTTGAAAACACCATTTCTGCAATGGATACTGAAAAACAAATTAAAATGTGATTTATCCGGTGTTGAGAAACCGCTCTACCCTGACCACGGCTTTCTTATGCCCGAAAAAACTCATCATTACAAAAATGATCAGGACCTGTACAAGATAAGGCAAAAGCAACGTCACCAAAACGTACCCGATTTCGCTGTGATCGTTCTCCCTGAAAAACAAATACGGGTATTTTCCTTCTTTTACCATAATTTGCGCCATCAGTCCGATCATTGACAGGGTAAGAGCTGCGTTTTGCTGATACATCGTATAGAAGAGTTTTTCTTTGTATTTATGGTCGTACCTGATATACTTCAGCATTTTATAATGAAAAGCCCAGATTATGAGGGGAACAACAATAAACAGCCCGTTCTGTATCCTGAAAAGATCCGTATAATGATCTACATCGCTTGCCAGGTAAATGAAAGCAAAGCTGAAGGCTAAGGAAATCAGCCCCAAAAGACCTGATTTTTTCAGAAGGTTGTTATTTCTTGTTCTGACAATTTTCTTAACGATGACCGGAATTTCCTCCGCATAAAAAACGGAATATTTCGTCATCCGGAATTCGCTTTCCCACAATTTCTGGGTTTTATAGAAAGCTTCCTCAAAACTCTTATGTTCCTCGGTCTGAATATCCGCAACCTGCGAAAGCATATGGTCTTTTACTTCCAGCAGAATATCCAGCGGGAGCTGATGAAGAACCAAATAATCCGTTATGGCCTGTTCCTGTTCTTTTAATAACATTCGTCCCGATTTAATTATGTCCTGAAATCTTTAAATAGTTCTGCATTCTAAGTAAAGATTTTTTATGTTCATAAAAATTGATAATAATAAAAAAAATAAGGATATGAAGGATATATGGCAAAATCAGCGATACTATAAGCGGGAATACAGACACCGGATCATTGGTTCTGAAGAATCTGAAAAGATGTTCGTCACCGCGCAGAATAATCTGGAATATAAAATTACCGGAAACTGCAAAAATTCCGAAATTTCGCTGATACATGGTAAAAAAAGATTTTTCCTGATATTTAAAATCACGTCTTACATATTTGCGCATGTTCTTGTTAAAGATCCAGTATAAGAAAGGAATCATTACAATCACAGAATTATAAAACCGGAAAAGGTCATTGTATATTTCCTGATCTGCGGAGAAATAAATCAGTAATAAATTAACGGTAAAAGAAGCCAGTCCGAAAAGCAAAGATTTTTTGAGGATGCCGGTAAATTTTTCTTTTACAATCTTTTTTAAAAGAACAGGGATCTGTTCACTGTAAAATAATGAATAGCTTGTCAGCTTAAATTCGCTTTCCCACAATTTCTGGGTTTTATGGAAAGCTTCCTCAAAACTTTTATTTTCTTCGGCCTGAATATCCGCAACCTGCGAAAGCATATGGTCTTTTACTTCCAGCAGGATATCCAGCGGGAGCTGATGAAAAATCAGGTAATCGGTAATGGCCTGTTCCTGTTTTTGTGAAAACATTCGTAACGGTATTTTTAAACTTATTAAACAAGAACATTGATTTTTTTAGTCCTGAAATACAACAGTTGGAGCTGTATCGTCAATGAATAAAAAAGCACCAGCTGGTTGCAGACCGGTTTCCAGAACTCAAATTCTCCGGAGAAATAACATCCTATAGGAAATACCAATATACCCAGGATGATATTTCTTATAATCAGAGGGTGAAAGCTGATCCGCTGGTATTCAATAAATCTTATTTTCCCGGAAAAAATTCCGAATAGGACGATTGCAACAAATGCAAGCAAGGCGAAAATCTGGAAATAGTAATAAGTTTCACCTGAAAATGCATAAATACCGGCCGCAATCAGCGAAACAACCAATGCCTTAAAGGTAATTGTATCAAATCGCTTCTGTAAAAGCCCTTTCTCTATTCTTGCGATTTTCCTGAATGAGAAAAAGTCCGCCTTTACCATTTCAAGTTCTTTCTGCCAGCTGATCCGGGCCGCCAGAAAGGCTTCCTGAAAACTAACCTCATCGTTTTCCATCAAGCTTACAATCTGCATCATCAAATGATCCTTCACCTCCGTCAGGATTTGCGGGGATAATTTCCTTGAAAGAAGATAAGCGGTAATCTGGTTTTCCTGGTCTGATGATATCATATATTAAATATTGTATTAAGATGAATTAAATAACTTTTCATTTCCTCCTCCTGCACTGCCTGCTGCCTGCTGCCTTTATCGGTTAAAAGGTAATATTTACGGTCCCTCCCATTGATTTTCCGGATTTCGGAAGTAATCATTCCCTCTGCTTCCAGCTTATGGAGCAGCGGATACAGGGCGCCTTCCGTCATTTCCAGCTCGCCCTCGGTAAGCTCCTTTGCCCGCTGGGTGATCTGGTAGCCGTACATTTTCACTTCTTTGGCCAGAAGCTTCAGAATGATGTTCTGCAATGTGCCTTTATAAAGACTGTTTTTTTTCAATATCTAATCTTTTATACCTCACAAATCTATGCATAATTTTCTTATGTATAATATTTATTTTTTTATTTTTAATTTAATAAACATAAACCCATAGCTATCAACCCTTTACTATAATTATAAATAATAATAGAACTCAATCTAGAATCTGTTTAGATTGATTTATAAAGCTTTATATCATTTCTTTTAATTTTTTCTTAACTTAAAATAAACTTTGTTTATCCTTCACTTTGATACGATGATTTCAATTGAATTAAGTAAGTACTGCGAAGCAAACGATAACTTTGATTTTCCAAGCTAAATTCCCTTATTTCTTAACGTTAAAAAATAAAAGCTAAATTCAAAGAGGCCTTAAACGAGGTTTTTAGTTAATAAATAAAAAGATTAATGCCTCATTTCTGATATAAAAATTAAGAAAGCCTTATCTTTGGGGCAATGATTGCAGAGAAGATTATTTTAGGGATCGACCCCGGTACGACGGTTATGGGTTTTGGAATTATTTCCGTAAAAAAAGGCAAGATGGAAATGGTTTCCATTCATGAACTGTTGCTTCATAAATACCCGAACCATGAAACCAAGCTTAAATATATTTTTGATAAGACCCTGGCGCTGATTGACGAATTTCACCCGGATGAGGTAGCCCTGGAAGCTCCGTTTTTCGGTAAAAACGTACAGAGTATGCTGAAACTGGGCCGTGCCCAGGGGGTGGCCATGGCCGCCAGCCTTTACCGGAACATTCCCATTACCGAATATTCCCCGAAAAAAATAAAGATGGCCATCACCGGCAACGGAAATGCCAGCAAAGAACAGGTGGCCGGAATGCTTCAGAACCTCTTTCAGCTCAAAGAATTCCCTACAAAATACCTGGATGCCTCCGATGGTCTTGCAGTTGCGGTATGCCACCATTTCAATTCTGGCACCATTGCCGACAGCAAAGCCTATACGGGCTGGGAAAGCTTCCTGAAGCAAAATCCCGGACGTTTAAAATAATGTAAGCTGAAGAATAACCTGGATCAATAGGTTGGAAGAGGGAAGCCGGATGCTGGAAGTTTCTTTTGTCAAAAATAGATCAAAGGTCCTGATGATCAAACTAAATCTATTATCATTTTATCTAAGCTTGTTCTTATTTAAAATTCTGAATATAAATTAAATACAGTCTATTTTACTTTAAAATAAAAAAATCCCGCAGACTGTTTATACTGCGGGATTTTTTATCTGATCCTGAATTACTTCGTTTTATATTCTTCCGGCGTAATTTTAAAATCTGCGGTTTTCTTACCGTCTTTGTCATAATAAATATACACCATAGTTACGTCATTGTCACGGAATTCCTTAATTTCAGGAGACGTTTTTATAACCTGCAAAGCGCCTTCCTTGGCTGAATTCTTAAAGGTCTCAATCTGCTCCGGACTTACCCCCTCTTTCGCATCATCCGTTAAAGTATAATTGTACCTGAAAATTTTACCGGGCTGTGCTGAAACACTGTCGAGGCGTACCCCGGCGGCCAGGGTCTGCGGAGTTGTTTTGTTGATATTGGCGGCAACTTCTTTAAGGTCATCATCAATTTTGTTCTCTTTGCTGCATGAAGTTAAAGCCAGTGTCAGGCATACCAGAGAAAGACTGATTGCATTTTTCATATTTAAATTTTTAATGATTGTTACTTAAAGATAGGAATATTTTAGTTAATAAATTAATTTATTGATTAACAGCAGAATAGCCAAAACCAAACTTATACTTGGTAAAACATAATACTATCTTTTACATTGGTATGGATTTTAGTAGTACCTTTGTATAAATTTTCTGTCATGAAAAACAAGCAACAAACTATAAATCAATCGAATCATCCTATGAATGGGTTCCAGAAGTTTCTGATCCTGTGTTCCGGAGGAAACCTTCACATCTTAAGAAAAACACCCAGCGAATGGAATAAATTTGCCGGCATCGGCGGCATTGTTCTTTTCACGGCTGTTTTTGCCACACTTTCGGCAGGATATGCCATGTATACGGTATTTGATGAGGTCTGGACGGCCATCGGCTTCGGGGTTTTATGGGGTCTGATGATCTTTAACCTGGACCGCTACATCGTTTCTTCCATCAAAAAAACAGGGACCTGGTGGAACCAGATATTAATGGCAATCCCCAGACTGATACTCGCTACTTTTTTAGGGATTATTATCTCCAAACCTTTAGAGCTTAAAATTTTTGAAAAAGAAGTGAACAAGCAGCTGAATACCATTATCCAGAGAAACAAAAAACAGCTGCAGGGTGAAATGAGCGGAAGGATTCTTCAGCAAAGCGGTCCTTTTGAAACCGAAAAGAAACAGATTGCCGATAAGATTGCCGGTTATCAGAAATCGTATGACTCCGCATCGGTAGAACTGGAGAAGGAGATCCTGGGAAAACAATCCGGATTAACCAGCGGTAAAGAAGGTTTCGGCCCGAATGCCAAGCGTAAGCAGGAACTGAAAGAACAGAGAAGGCTGGATCTGGAAAACTACCGGAGGCAGGCAGCACCCCGTCTGGAATACCTGGATAAGGAAATCTCGAAAGTCTATACCCATCTGGAAACCGAGAGAAAATCCACGGAAACATTTGAGGATAAATTCAACGGGTTTGCGGCAAGGCTGCAGGCACTGGACGAGCTGGGAAAAAACTCGGCCGTCATAGGGCTGGCAGCAACCTTCATCATGGGGCTTTTCATCTGCCTTGAAATTTCGCCGGTACTGGTAAAACTGATTTCCCACGTAGGCCCTTACGATTACCTTCTGGAGAAAACAGAAAACGACTTCCGCCTGTATGCTAAGGAAAAAGTGGAAAAAGGAAACGCCCTGACGGATTTCCGGATTGATGATTTTAAAGATAATCTGGGCAAATAATCTTTATAGTAAAAATGACAGTTTAACAGGCATAGTCTTGCACACACTTTGTCATGCCGCAGGCATCTAAGCCCGTATTAGCGATAAGAAGAATGCGGCTCTTAAAGCGATAAGGAATTTCTACAGAACTCCACAGACACATAAGTCACAGAAGAATTTTAGATAGGCTGAAAATATTTTTTAGAGCACATTAGAAAAAAAATCAAAGATTTTTAAAAGCTCATGTGTTCTAAATATTTTCGACGCATTCATCATTTATTCTTATGTTCCTAATGTGTTAAATTTTTAACCACAGATTGGCCTATTTTTACAGATAATTATGCTGCTATCCATAAAGTGACTTTGATTTAATTCTTTTAAGAATTTAACAAGAAAAAATCAGAAATATAATCAGTGATCTTTAAAATAGAGTTCACCCTTCACAGAAGCAAACAGGATCATTTTATAATAAAGAGGCCGGCATTACAACTTCCTTCATCCATCTTCCTTCTTTCCGCCTATTAACGCAGCTTTTATCTGGAACTTACGTTAACTTTATCAACTACTTATTTTTTGAAGCAATTTTCAGGAAAAGTTCTTTCCGGTCTTTTAATCCCAAAGCAAGGTAAATGTTCTTGATGTGATACTTTACCGTATTTTCGGAGATAAACAGTTTTTCGGCAATTTCTTTATTGGAAAGGCCTTTGGCCATCAGTGCCAGGAGTTCTTTCTGCCGGTCAGTAAGTTTATTTTCATGCAGGTCCGGATCGGCTTCATCCTCTTCCGGCTGCTCAGCTACCGGCACCTGCTTTTCCTTCATCTGCTGAAGATTTTCGTTGATCCGGGATTTTTCTTTTTTATATTTCAGCGATCTGCGGTAAAAAACAAATCCCGCGATGAACAGGCCAAGTACTGAAATCTCCAGCGCAATACTCTTCCATAGAAAGCCCTTTTCTTCCTCGATATCCTCTTTTTTCAGATCCTTTTGGTTATCGATCTGCATCTTGGAAAGCCTGCCTTCCCTGTTATCTTTATTCCTCAGAGAATCCAGGATTTTTACATATTGAAAAACTTTCCCGGCATTCTCTCTTTTTTTATAAATCTCCAGCAGTTCTTCCGTAGCGTAGATTTTATACTTCAGGATCGAACACTGCCCGGCAATGACCATACATCTTTCATAGATATTCTGTACCGAGTCCATCTTGTTCATCTCTCCATACAGCTGCATCTTTTTTACCAACACCACCGGACGGTTGCAGGACGAAGCCTGCTTCAGGATCGCCAGGCTTTCTTCATACATCCTGTCGGCCGCGGAAAAATCTTTCTTCAGATACTTCAGGTAAGCGGTCTGCATAATAATATAAGCTTTGCTTACAGGATCCACATTCCGGAAATTCTGCCGGACAATACCCTGCATTATCCTGCCGGATTCGGCGTATTTGTGATGATCAAAATAATTGAAAGCCATTTCGGATCTGATACGCATCCGCAAAGAATCTTCCGTCCCGGAAAGATCTTTGGCCAGCTCCATGCTTTTATCCAGGTATTTTACGGTAGTCGGATAATCATTCAGGCTACGGAAGGTGGCCGCCAGAAGAAAATTTACGGTCACTTCTTCCTTCAGGGTAATATTTTTATTATCTAAAATTTCAAGAAGCCTTTTCTGCGACTGATCATGTCGGCCCTGTTGGTTATTATGATAAATCTCTTTTTCCAGGACGGAAAAATTTATATTCTGTGCTTGTACGGCAAAAGAAATCAGCAATAGGAAAAACAGGATTTTATTCATAAAAAAGATTGTGCAAAATTAGCTTTTTTTTGATGATTAAGAAATTTCCGGAAGGCATTCCTCCCGAATCCTTACGATTTATATGGAATCCGTAGCAAAAAAAAAGCGCATCCTTTTCGGAAGCACTTTTATAACCGGTAAAATAAAGTGTTACTGTATAATTAATTTTTCATTCCTTACCGTTCCTCCGGCAGTTATTTTTACAATATAATTTCCTCTGGTAAGCCGGGAATCTATTCTTACGATTCCATTCTGTGCTTTTTCCTGTGTTTTGTAGACCACTCTGCCGGATACATCCAGTATCTGAATATCCAAAGCTGTATTTAGAGATGTCTTAATGTTAAACATCCCGTTTTCAGACGGATTAGGATATAATACAAAATCCCGGGTTTTAATATTTCCTTCTAGCGTGGCCAGTGTGCTGCTGGTTATTGAAACTTCATAATCTTCGACCTGTCCATAAGCCAGCTGCCCGCATGGAGTACCGCTCATATTGTTTGAATCCGCGATTACCCGCATTCTCAGCGGAGTATTCAGTACAACCCCGGTTGCTGGAATACTGAAATTGAGATTTGTGTTTACTCCCGGAGCAACCGAATGGTTGTTGACAACCAGCTCGCTGCTTTCAAAACTTCCGTTGTTATTGTAGTCGATCCATACGGAAAAATTATTGGCATTGGTACTGCAGGCTACCGTCAGGACCTGAGGATTGCCCATGGCCGAAAGATTGGTTCTGTATGCCGTAGAAGTACAGCTGTAAGCTGCGTAATCATAATATACCTTATTGTTGTTGGAGGTAGAAGAAGCCGCTGACGCATTTTCGATATCACCGATTTTCACATACGTAGGCCCGAAATTATAATCTCCTGTATTCTGGACCGCATTATTGGGAATACAGCCCGTACTTGAAATCCCAGGACTGGAAGATCCTCCCGGGGCGACACCACCCAATGACTTGGTAAGATTTTTACGGTTTTGCATAAAGAGAGTAACCGCCCGGTTCTTCTGCCCGGGTGTAAATAACCTGTTGGAAGGGGTATAGTTCATTACATTGTACTGCACGTTATTCCAGCCTGCCGCATCACAAGGGTTGGATGCAGAATTGGAAGGCAGGGAAGATGCCGGTACACTCAGCAGGCTTTTGGTGGAAGGCGTGTCACATACCATATCGTTGTCCGTAGCGCAGCCTCCTGCCGTAACGGTAGGACAGGCCGTCTCCGAACCTGTATTGAAAGGGTGATGCAGCCCCATGGAATGTCCGAATTCGTGAGGAAGAGTTGTAGGATCGGCAGTGTTGGTAACTACGGAAGCCTTCATGAAGGTATCGAAAGAAGCATCGGGATTGGTCGGGAAACTTGCATATCCCTGAAGTCCCGCCGTATTGGAAAGCGGAACGGAATCAAAAGTATTTACCACATAGATGTTGTAATATAAATTGGTATCCCATCTTGAAAGTGCTCTTACCTGATCCGCCGATACCCCATCCGTATTGTCTGCGTTCAGTCCTTTTGCAGAATATTGAGGATAAGTAGAAGTTACATTTACCTGTACGATTCCACCGGTAGCATTACACGAAGCATTTCTTTTGGCAAGAACCAGCCGGAAAGGGATTACCGTGCCTCCCTGGGCAGTCGTGTACCACTCGCCTCCAAAAGTGGTACTGTAAAATTTATTGCAATTGTCGATCCATGTATTGATTTCCGCATTGGTTTTCAGTGGCGTAGACCCATCGTTCATCAGGTGCACCACTACAGGAATATCATATACTGCATCAGCGGTATTTTTACCCGTAACGCCCTGATTTTTCAGATATTTCTGAATATCCGTAGCCAGAAGCCTTGCTTCCGCCTCCAGACGGTTTTTCTTTACATTCGGGTCTTTGGCTTCAATAGCGGCCTGAGCCTTATCAAAACTGCAGGGCTCCTGCAGAGACTGGGAAAAAGCATTCGTGAAAAAGCAGATTCCGGCAAAAAATAATATTCGTTTCATATGTAAATTATAGGCTGCAAAATTAGGGACTGCCACAAAGACAAAAAACTACCCCGAACGGTAGTTTCTAGCTGTTTATTTAAATACTACCCGCATGGGTAGGTATTTAACTCTATGATAATCAAACAAAAAAAATTGTTCGGATACAATAGATAAGCAAATATCAAAAATGACCGGAAGGCCGTATATCATGTAGCTTTTCTGTCTTTTCTTATTTAACAAACCGTTTACTTTTTAAAGAAATATTAATTTTCCTGTAATAAATGATGCCCGTGTAAAACGTTTTTTGTGAATGAAGCTCAAATCAAATCATAAATAAATACTACAGAGGGAAGAGGAGAAATAATTAAAAAAAAAACAAGGCTGCTTCAGACGAAACAGCCTTGTTTTTTATGTATTGATATTTATTAAAAAGAATAATTCGGAGCTTCCTGTGTGATGATGACATCATGCGGGTGGGATTCTTTCAATCCGCTGCCGGTGATCATTACCATTTTGGTTTCCGTCTGCAAAGCTTCAATGTCTTTTGCGCCGCAGTAGCCCATTCCGGCTCTCAGGCCTCCGGTCAACTGGAAAATAACGTCTTCCAGTGTTCCTTTGCTCGGCACTCTTCCTTCAATTCCTTCCGGAACGAATTTTTTAGCCTCACTCTGGAAATACCTTTCTTTTCCGCCTCTTTTCATGGCAGAAAGGCTGCCCATCCCCTGATAGGTCTTGAATTTACGGCCCTGGAAAATAATTTCTTCGCCCGGCGCTTCATCCGTTCCTGCCAGAAGCGATCCCAGCATAACGGCTCCTGCTCCGCTGGCAATGGCTTTTACGATATCGCCGGAAAGCTTGATCCCTCCGTCGGCAATTACCGCAACGTTTTTGGTTTTGGCATATTCGTACACATTATAAATCGCAGACAGCTGAGGAACCCCTACCCCGGCAACAACTCTCGTTGTACAGATCGAACCCGGACCTACTCCTACTTTAAGAACATTTGCCCCGGCTTCGATCAGGTCTTTCGCCGCTTCTGCCGTTACAATATTTCCGCCTACGATATCCAGATCGGGATAAGCGCTCCTGATTTCTGAAATTTTATCCAGAACCCCTTTGGAGTGGCCATGCGCCGAATCGATCCCGATGATATCCACCCCGGCTTTAACCAGGGCTGCGATTCTTTCTAAAGTATCTTCTCCTACGCCAACCCCTGCTCCGACGATCAATCTTCCGTTCTGGTCTTTGTTGGCATTCGGATATTCAAGCTGATTATCGATATCTTTAATGGTAATCAAACCTACCAGTTTATTTTCAGCATCCACAATCGGAAGCTTTTCCACCCGGTTTTTAAGAAGGATTTCCTTGGCTTTCTCAAGGTTGGTATTTTTATCGGAAGTGATCAGGTTTTCTTTGGTCATGATCTCTTCTACCTTCATCCCAAGATTTTCCTGGTATTTTACGTCCCTGTTGGTAATAATTCCGATCAGTACATTTTCCGTATTGATCACCGGCAATCCTGAAATCTTGTATTTTGCCATAAGATCTTTCGCTTCTCCTAAAGTAGCTTCTTTGAAAAGCGTTACAGGATCGGAGATCATTCCGTTTTCTGAACGTTTTACCCGGTTTACCTGGGCTGCCTGCTCGGCAATGGTCATGTTTTTATGAATGAAACCCAAACCTCCCACCCTGGCAAGAGCAATAGCCAGTTCTGCCTCCGTTACTGTATCCATGGCAGCGGACACAATCGGAACATTCAGCGTAATTTTGTCGGTAAGTCTTGATTTTAATGAAACCTGATTAGGTAAAACTTCTGAATAAGAAGGGACTAGAAGCACGTCATCGAAAGTGATGGCTGTCTCTACAATTTTGTTATGAATAGACATCTTTACTTTCTTGCAAAATTAAGGTATTTTATCGGAATACGAAAATCGAGTTTGATAGTTTAAATAAAACTTAACAATCAACCGTTTAAATCAAAAAACCACTCCCTGGGGAATGGTTTCAGACAAAATAATTTATCCTTTTTAAGGTGAGGACTCACCGTTTTGGTCATTTATAATGAATTCATCTTCATTCGGTTTTTTGCAGGAGCAAATTATTTATCCGATGCCGACGCAATCATTTTTGAGATATCACCGGCCGTAAAGTTTCCTTTAACGTCCACGAATAAAAGCTCTTTTTTGGAATTGACGGTAATCAGCATATTTTTAATGGCTTCTCCGTTCTGCCTGACCCGGATGTTGATCCGGTCGCCGTCATGCATAATGGTTGCCCAGTCTTCGTAATTATTATCATTTAAATAAGAGGCAAAATCCCTTAGCATGTCCCTGTCACCGTTCTCTACCGTCAGCACTTTAATTTTCGATACCTTTTTGATGATCCGGATCAGGTCTTCATGATCTTCTCCGTCTTCCCGCAATGCTTTTTTGATCACGGGTTTGGCCAGGAACATCGGTACATTGATGCTTGTAAATTTGGCTCCTTTAAATTCTTGTCCCGAATCTGAAAAGTAGGACATGTTCGCTTTTCCGGAAGATACGCAGGACTGCATCACCACCACCGTGCAAAGCATGAGAAAAATAGTTCTTATTATTTTCATGGTACTATGGATTTAAATTAATCGATCTGGTTTAGGGAACCGCCGGACATTTTGCTGATATCAGATGTAATCTTAGGGTTTCCTTTATATTTTACCGAGCCTCCTGAAGAGGCCTTCACTTTAAGGCTTCGGGTGGAAAAAACAGTCAGGCTGGCTCCTGAAGTGGCTTCTGCTTCTGCATCCGAGACCCTTAATTTCTCAGCTCTGCAGGATGCCCCGCTGTTGATGTCTAGCGTAGCCAGAACCGCTTCCCCGGTGAAAGAACTGCTGGAGCCGCTTGATCCTTTCACAATTAACGTTCCTGCCTGAATATCCCCTTTAATATCCGATCCTGAAGAGATCTCGGCCCTGGCCGTACCGGAAATATTGAATCTCCCCCTGATGATCGATCCTGAAGAGGCATCAATGGAAAGATTTTCTTCTTCGATGGTATTAAGTCCTGTAAAATTCGCTCCTGAAGATGTCTTTATGCTGTTCAGCCTTGGAGCGGATACATTGACGCTGATGTTTTTAAATTTCAGATTCTTTACCCCTTTATTATCAATATATACTTTAAGAACTCCGTCTTCAACTTTAGTAATAATATACTGAAGCTTATCGGCATCGGCGATTACTTTTACACTGGCAGGTGTTTCCTGTTTAAAAACCAGATTTACCCCTGTACTTACGGAAATCCCAGAAAATTCCCCGACACTTCTGTTTTCTCCATTAAGATAAGAGGAGGTATTTTCAGAAATATTCATGCTCCTGGAACTGGTAACCGGATTGGTTTTGGTTTCCGTAGAGTTGATGATCTTGTTGATATCGCTCATCGACAGTTTTCCGTCCAGTTTGATCAGGATGCTTTCTTCCCTGCCGTTGTCGATGCTGAGCAACAGATCATCCAGCACCCCGTTCTTTTCTTCTGCAGAAAGGAACTTGATCTTCGCCCCGTTGCTGTTCATGGACATGATTTCACTGTAATTCAGGCTGTTCAGAAACGATCTGATGTCTTTATTGATCTGAGTCAGCTGCTGCATTTTTGCTGAATTTCCTTCCTGTGGCTTTTCAGCAATAAAAACTTTTAATCCGTTGATTTTGGACAGCAGCGGTTTAATCTGGTCCAGTTCGGCATCTCCAAAGTCCAGACTGCTCAGCATCCCGAACATGGGTTTTGCAATCTTAATGGTCGTTACTCCCTCCACTTCCTGATATTTATCGAAAAGCTGGTCTACTTTATCTTGCCCGTATACATTGAAAAAATGGGTAAAGGCCAATGCGAATATGATGAATACTTTTTTCATGAGTCAATTTTTATTTGATTACTGGTGCCTGATCAGGTGCATAATCTTGGTTAAGGTTAATTAATAATCGTCGTCAACGACTTTAGGTTGTACTAATTTTTCACTGACGTTATTTGCAAATATTTGAAATGAATACTTAGTCACGTTAATAGCTTCTTCTACATTATCGATTCTTTTTCCGTTTACGATAACGTAAGAGTTTTTATAGCCGGTAGAATCTTTTTTTGAGGCGTTAGAAACATATTTAGGCTTTCTTTCTTTTTTCAGCCTTCCCCTTTTCGGCAGGATCTCATCCAGAACATCTTTTTCTGCCATTTTGCCGCCTTCAAAAAGGGAATCTTTTCTGGCTTCGGATAGAGAATCATTCACAGGATTAAAAGCTACCTGTTCCTGGTGTTCGCTGTTTTCTTCGATGAAATTCTTTTTCTGCTTCTTAATTTGGTTTTCTACCAGTTGAGCCTGGTTTTCAACCTGAGAATGTTGATTCCTGTTTAAAATAAAACCTGCACTCAACAATACGATTACACCCGCCGCCATCCAGAACCATTTCGGGAATGAAGGTTTTGCTTTTGTCCCGATCGGGATTATTGGTGTTTGCTTATTCTCCTGAACCTCATCTTCTTTTTGTTCCGCTTTTTTCAGGAAATCTTCAAAATCCCAGTCCATTTTTTCTTCCTTTATTTCTTGGAAGATCCCGTCGTATTTATCTTGAAATTTGTCTTTGCTCATAATTCATCAATTGTGAAATTTGTTCTTTTACCTTTTGTCTCGCCCGCATCAGGTTTACCCGTACTGCGTTTTCTTCCATTTCCAGCATTCCGGCAATCTCCGAAACTTCATATTCCTCTACATCTTTTAAATGGATTACCGTTTTTTGTTTCTCCGGAAGCTCGTTGATAAAACCGATGATGTACTCTTTCAGGTTATTCACCTCCATGCTGTAAAGTTCGGAACGGTGAAGCTGCATATCGGCGAATCCTGTTTTCACCTCATGATGCTTCAGCCGGTTCAGGCATTCGTTCCGTACTGCTTTCAACGCATAGGACTTTAAGTTCCCGAACTGCGCCAGTTCTTCTTTTTTCTGCCAGAATTTAATCATCAGGTCCTGTACCACATCTTCCGCTTCGTCACTGCTCATCACAAACCTTTTCGCAAAGCGATACATCTCATTTTTGAGACTGAATACCGAATCCTTAAAGGTTTCCTGTGTCATAAGTTTTGTTTCTATAAGTAAGACAACCGGTTTTCACATTTCATTACATAAAAGATAAAAAAACTTCAAAAAATTTTGAAGTTTCTATTTTTTACCGAGAAGTTGCTTGAGGAATTCGATCTCCGTGTCTTTATCCTTCAGTCTTTGCTCATATTGTTCGATTAATTTTTCAGATAATGTGATGGGCGCATAGTTCTGAGCTACGGCAATTTCATTGTTATTCTGATTAACAGTTATACTATCTCCGCTTAAAAAATCAAGAACACTTATTTCAAGTGTCTTTGCAATATCCTCCACCTGATGAAAATCCGGTTTGGTTTTATCGTTTTCAAAGTTGGAATAGGTTTTCTGGGAAACATTCAGGACTTCGGCAAGGTATTCCTGCGTGAAATTTTTACTGAGTCTCGCTTTTTTTATTTTTTCACCTAACGTCATAGCACAAAAGTATTTCCTTCAAAAGTACATAAAAAATTCTTTTAGAAAAATACAGCGGAAAGCAGTAATTTGTTACTGTATTTTCTCAATTTATTTTTCACATCTTTGTTGAGTAATGAAAAAATATTTATCTTTAACCCATTAAAAACAAAATGACTATGATGAAAAAAATTGTTTCATGGCTGACCTTTATGGCAGTATTTTTATTAACCCTGCAGTCCTGTGTACACGATGAGATATATTCTTCCTCTGATCCTGTTTCTAAAGTGTATCATTCTAAAAGTCTCTGGAAGGAAGACGAAAAGTATATTAAGAATGTAAAGCAGATTTTTGAAGGATATGCAGACCGTCAGTACTTCAGCTCCAGCTTCGGTACCGTATATTGGGATTATGCTACGACCATGGGAACTTATGATGAAAAATTTCTTGAAGTTCCGGTAATTAAAAATTCCAAGGTTAATTTTATTCTTCTCGTGTACAGAGATGGAGACCGTATTTTCTTTAAGAGAAAAGACGATGAAAATTCAAAAAGGTTTTTTCAGATCCTGGTTTTCACGGATAGGGAAAAGAATAAAGTATCAGGCAGAATCCCCGGATCTGAAGGAAATGTATCCAAATCATTCTGTTATACCGTCGAAACTACCGTTACCTGGACGAATGAAGACGGAACCCCCGGGCCTACTTACTCATCCTCAGAAATGCATTGTGTAAATACCGGACCCACATTGCCCTGCCAGGCTCTGGATACGGAATCCAATTGTGGAGGTACTTCCGGAACCACCGGAAGCGGGAATTCGGGAAGCGGATCTACAGGATATCCTTATCTGCACTCTCAAAACCAAGATATTATTACAACCGATCTTCAAGGTTATCCTTGTGCTCAAAATATTGCACAACAATTGCCAAATCTCCAAAATGATCTTGGGGCAGCTATGAGACAAATTTTTCAAAATAATGAAAAATATAATATTACATTTAGGCCAAGAAGTAATATGGGCAATGTAGATGGTTTAACCTTTACTTCCCACACAAATACTGGTTCATTTACTGCAATTATAAGCTTAAATGATCAAATCCTGACGAATGCAACTAAAGAATATATTTTAGTAACGATGTATCATGAAGTTATTCATGCATTTCTAGATTACGAAAAATTTAGACTTGGAGACATTGCTTTTCAAGACCAGTATCCTGGTATTATTGTTGGATATGATTATACTTCAGATGGTACTGTTGTTAATAGATACACATATATTGATGGACATCAACAACTTATCCCATTTCTTACTACATTACAAAATATATTGTCAGCATATAATCCTAATCTTCCTCACGATGTAATTGTAGCAATGGCAAGAACTGGTATTACTACAACAACACAGGTACAATATCAACTAAATAGTAATGAAAAAAATACTACTTTAGGAAATCATAAAGGAACCAAATGCCCTTGATAATTAATAATAAAATCTGAATGAAAAATCATATTCATATAATTTACGTAATCATATTATGTCTGTCAATACATATTCATGGACAAAATAAGCATCTTCAGGGAATATGGGTTTCAGGCAATAACGACGTTATTAAAATAAATAAGGATGGAGACAGATTTAATATTTTGTCTACAAATGAAACTCAGGAGCAATTAAATTTAAAAATATCCAAAGACTCTTTAAGTTTTTACACACAATATACTAAGATAGGATCTGATAAAACTTATGTTTCTGAATATAATTTTTACATAAAAAAAATAACAGAAAGTAAATTGATACTTATTCCCACCTCTAAATTATCTAAAGATTTTTTCAGAAACAGGAAAGAGATTACTTTTACAAAACAGGAATTTAACCTGGACAACTCGATTTCGTTTGAAAAGTTGATTTACCGCACCACACCGTGTTATGGAAATTGCTCTAGCATTAATTTAGAACTTGATAAAAATAAAAATATTTATATACACAGAGAGCTTTTTAATGATAAGATTAATTCCGGAAATTTCACAGGAACACTTTCTGAAAACTCATATAATAAATTAATAAATATTTTACAAACATCTAATTTGAAAACGTGGTCTTTTCCACAAAAAAATGGGCACGATGCGCCCACAACAACATTAATCATTTATTACAACGGTAAAAGAAAATATTTCAAATCAATGTTCCCTCCTACGATTAGCCAACAATTAATAAATTTATTATACCAAATAGGTGAAAAGACGGAGCTTATCCGAACCGATAAAGAAAAACAACTTGAATATTAAAAATTTAATAAAAGCCTCAGAAATTCTGAGGCTTTTATTAATAATTATCAAAGACATGCTTTAAAATTGCCTGATCCTCCTCATTCAGCACCACATTCCTTCTGGCCATGGCCCTTCCGGCCACTTCATAGGCTTTGTCCAGCTTAAACCGTTCATCGTCTTTAAAGCCGCCCCAGGAAAAGTTTTCCACGAGGTTCGGCGGGAAGCCTTCTCTGAAAATATTGGAGGCTACGCCAATAACGGTTCCGGTATTGAGCTGGGTATTGATCGCGGTCTTGGAATGGTCGCCCATAATGAGGCCGGCAAACTGAAGACCGGTATCTTCAAAAGCTTTCGTCCGGTAATTCCAAAGCTTTACGTTTCCGTAGTTGTTTTTCATGTTGGAGGAATTGGAATCCGCTCCGAAATTACACCACTCCCCGATCACGGAATTACCGATGAATCCGTCGTGCCCTTTGTTGGTATAGCCGAAAATAATGATGTTGTTTACCTCGCCGCCTACTTTACAATGAGGGCCGATGGTGGTAGCCCCATATATTTTTGAGCCTAAATTGAACTTCGAGGACTCCCCTAGCGCAATCGGGCCGCGAAGATGGCAGCCTTCCATGACCTCCGCATTTTTCCCGATGTAAATTTTTCCGGTTTTTGTATTGAGGGTGGAAAATTCGATCTGTGCGCCTTCTTCAATGAACAGGTCTTTCTGATCTCCCAGAAAACCGTTGGTGGAAGACAGCTCCTGAGAGGTTCTGCCCCTGGTCAGTAATTCAAAATCGAAGTCGATTGCTTTCTGATTGTAGGTAAAGAGATCGGTCGGTTTTTTAAAAAAGACCAGTTCTTCTTTAATATCCGTCATTTTTTCAATCTGATGGAGAGAAAAACCGTCCATGTTGATTCTTGCCGCAACCAGTTCGTCTTCATACACCAGGGCTTCCCCCTGTTTCAGGTCTTTGATCTGTTGGATCACCGTTTCGCTCGGTAAAAAATTGGTAACCAGAAAAAGGCTTTCTTTTTTTTCCGGCTCCGGGAATTTTCCCTGCAGGTACATTTCCGTGAAGAAAGAAATCTCCGTGTTTCCTAAAATCTTCTGCCACCTTTCGGAGAATGTAAGGATTCCGCAGCGCATTTCTGCGACAGGCCGGGTGAAAGTAAGCGGAAGAAAATCTTCCCAGTATTGTGCGTCTGAAAATACCAATTGCATCGTTCAGTATAGTTTAAGGTTTAAGATTCAAAGTTTAACGTATGGCAAAAATACAAATAAAAAAGTCTCCCAAAATTTGGAAGACTTTTAAATATTTTAATCTCAAAAAATTACTTAGCGAATTTTTTGTATTTGTTCATGAACTTATCAACTCGGCCTGCGGTGTCAACCAACTTCACTTTACCAGTGTAGAAAGGGTGAGAAGTTGAGGAGATTTCCATTTTGATCAAAGGATACTCTTGTCCTTCGTATTCAATGGTGTCTTTTGTTTCTGCTGTAGACTTGGAAAGAAATACTTCGTCGTTACTCATATCTTTGAAAACAACAAGTCTATAATTTTCTGGGTGGATTCCTTTTTTCATAATACAATTTTTAAAAAATTAAAGTTTGCTTTCGAAATAGTAATGGTATTTCTCTGCTAATTTTAGGGTGCAAAAATACAATATTTTTTTTAAATTGCAAATAACAAGCAATAATTTTTTCTTCGTAAGAAATTTAAAGTATTTTCGTTAAATTTGAAATCTATTTAAACTTTAATTTCGATGAAATTCAAATTATTACTGGCTTTTTCTTTCTGGATGCTTGTTATGGCAGTTTCTTGTAATAAGGACGACATCAGTTTTGATGCACCTTCACAGGAGCTGAGCTTTTCAAGGGACACAGTTTTCTGTGATACGGTGTACCATCAGGTCCGCTCCGAAACCTACGCCGTAAAAGTATATAATAATGAAGACAAGGATATTCTGATTCCAAGAATTCATCTGGAAAAGGGTGCCACTTCTTTATATAAAATCAATGTAGACGGAAAGCCGGGCTACGATTTTAAAGATGTTCCCTTAAGAAAGAAAGACAGTCTATATATTTTCGTTGAAATTGCCCCGGAGGCAAGCGGACCGGAGGCGATTGCCGAAGACAAGGTCCTGTTCCAGAGCCCGGCCGGGCAGCAGCAGGTGGTTTTATTCTCTGTGGTTCAGGATGCTGAATTCTTTATTAAGACCCCGACCAATCCCAATATCATTACCTCCAACACCAGCTGGACCAGCAATAAGGCTAAAATTATTTACGGAGACCTCACGATCGATCAGAATACCGTTTTAAATATCCAGCAGGGTACAAAAGTATATTTCCATAAAAACAGCGGGATGAAAGTGCTTTCGGGAGCTACCCTGAACATCAACGGCACGCTTGCCAATAATGTAACCCTCCGCGGCGACCGGAACGATCCGGCGTATGATACCATTCCTAAAAACTGGAATTCCATTAAAATGAACGCCGGTTCCACCTTAAATATGAACTACGCCCGTTTGTTCGGTGGTACCAGAGGGCTTGAGCTGAAACAGACCAACGCCACCATCAACAATTCATTTATCCATACGTTCCAGGAATACGGGATTTATTCGGTGGCCTCAACGGTCAATGCAAAAAACATGGTCATGAACAACTGCGGCGAATCGGCGATCGGGATCTTTAAAGGAGGTACCCATAACCTCACGCACTGTACCATCGCCAATTATTCGGATCTGCTGCATTCCTACAACAGGAACGGGCTGTATGCCAGCAACGAATGGACCAACGAATCCGGAACGAAAGAACAGGGTGCCCTGATCCTTAATGTCAGAAACAGCATCGTGTATTCGGACCGGGACAACTCGGTAAGTTTTGAGCAGACTCCGGGACAGCTGTTTAATTTTACCCTTCAGAACTGCCTGATCAAATATTCCGGAACTTCGGAAGCCGGTTTCAATTTCGACACCAATACCAATGTCATTCAATCTCTTAAAAACCAGGATCCGTTGTTTGTCAACTATTTTGCAGCGAAAATGAATATGCGGGTGAAGCAGAACTCTCCTGCTATCGGAAAAGGAAGCACTACGGTTGCGGCTACAGCTCCTACGGATATCGCCAATGTATCAAGGACCTCAAACCCTACCTTGGGAGCGTATCAATATTTTTAAAAAAGAATATAATATGGATTTCAATATTGTTAAAACGGGGGCCTTTATTGTATTGGTTATCGTATACCTTATCGTAAGGAAGCTTTTCAAAAGATTCGCCGACTTTACTGAAAATATTGGCGCTGCGAACAGCCATAAAGAAGAACTGAATCTTTTAAAATCTAAAGTGGCCATTCTCGAAGAACAGCTAAAACATAAACCTTAATGGAAATCACCAATCTCCAGAAGCAAGTGGACGAGTGGATCCGCACGATCGGTGTCCGTTATTTTAATGAACTGACCAATATGGCAATGCTGACGGAGGAAGTCGGTGAAGTAGCCAGAATCATCGCCAGACGGTACGGCGAACAAAGCGAAAAGGAAAGCGATAAAACCAAGGACCTTGGGGAAGAACTGGCTGATGTCCTGTTTGTGACGTTGTGCCTGGCCAACCAGACCGGAGTGAATCTGCAGGAAGCCTTCGATAAAAAAATGAAGATAAAAACCGATCGCGATAAAGACCGCCATCAGAATAATGAGAAATTAAAATAATGCCGGGAATCCAGCCCTGTAAATAATTTCCATCAATCCCAGAAGAACAATGAAGAAGCTTAAAAAATCAGAATTAAAAGCAAACCAGACGATACAGATCAGCGGTTCGAAGAGTATTTCGAATCGTTTGTTGATTTTGGAAGGCCTGTTTAACACTATAAAAATCGGGAACCTCTCCAACTCGCAGGATACCCAATTATTAAAAAAAGCCCTTTCCGGAAATGCAGAAACCGTAGACATCCACCATGCCGGAACAGCGATGCGTTTCCTGACGTCTTATTATTCCATTCAGGAAGGAAAGACTACTGTTCTTACCGGATCGAAAAGAATGAAAGAGCGGCCGATTAAACACCTGGTTACCGCTTTACAAAAACTGGGCGTAAAAATCGAATATCTGGAAAATGAAGGCTTCCCGCCCCTGAAAATTACAGGAAAAAAAATCACGGAGAAAAGCGTGGATGTTCCGGCCGGTATTTCAAGCCAGTTCATCACTTCTCTCCTGCTGATTGCCGGAAAGCTGGAAAACGGACTGGAAATCAATCTGGTTGGTGAAATTACATCAAGATCGTATATCGAAATGACGCTGGATATATTAACCCGTTTCGGAATTAAAAACAGCTTTGCAGGAAATACCATTAAGGTTGAAGCGTTTACCGATCAGTCATCGGTCGTTGCTTATGAAGTGGAAAGCGACTGGAGTTCCGCCTCTTATTTCTACTCATTCGCTGCACTGGGAAAAAAAACACTGCACCTGAAAAGTTTTTACAAAGCATCGACCCAGGGGGATTCCGCCATTGCGCAGATCTATGAAACATTTTTCGGGATTAAAACCACTTATGCCGAAGATCAGCATACCCTTACGCTTCAGCCGGATTCTGATTTCAGATTTCCGGAAAAGATCGTTCTGGACATGAATAACTGCCCGGATATCGCACAAACGTTATGTGTAACGGCCGTAGCCCTGAGAATCCCTTTTGAAATTTCAGGATTGGGAACCCTTCGGGTAAAAGAAACCGACCGGCTTCTGGCATTATATAATGAATTGCAAAAGCTGGGAGCGGAAACCGAAATTACCGGTTCCACCATTCAATTGGTCCGCTTCGGTGAGCCTCAAGAGGAGATCTCGATCAAAACCTATCAGGACCACCGGATGGCAATGAGTTTTGCACCGTTCTGTCTGATCAAAGAGCTGAATATTGAAGACGAAGAGGTGGTGGAAAAATCGTACCCGGCGTTTTGGGAGGATCTTGAAAAAATCCTGATCAGCAACGGCTAAAACACCGACTTATCCATCAGTCTGCATTTCAGGAATTAATAAATGAAGGAGTTCCGTTTTCTTTCTTTACATTTGCTGCAGCCGGACTTTGTTTGAATGCGGCTTATAATTAATAATTTAAAACCGGGGAAAATTCGTTTATTCCCTATTCAGATAATATTTTAATTCATCATGTCAAAGACTATCATTATCACAGGAACTTCATCGGGCATCGGGTTTGCACTGGCCGAATATTTCGGAAAGAAGGGCCATAAGGTTTACGGGCTGAGCCGGAAACACACCCAAAGTTCTTATTTCAAATCGGTTCCGACGGATGTTACGGATAACGATGCCGTACAGCAAGCCATTGCCGAAGTGCTGAAAACCGAAAGCAGAATCGATGTCCTGATCAACAATGCCGGAATGGGGATGGTAGGTGCCGTGGAAGATTCTTCGAAGGAGGATATTTTAAAACTATTTAATCTGAATCTGGTGGGAGCGGTACAGATGATGAGTGCCGTCCTGCCGAAAATGCGGGAAAACAAATTCGGACAGATCATTAATGTTTCCAGCATCGGAAGCGAAATGGGGCTGCCGTTCCGCGGATTCTATTCGGCTTCAAAATCAGCGCTGGATAAAGTGACGGAAGCGATGCGTTACGAAGTGTACCCATGGAACATCCATGTCTGTTCACTGCATCTGGGCGATATTAAAACCAATATTGCGGAAAACCGGGTTCGTACGAAAGTTTCCGAGCCTTACAAAAGTGTTTTCGATAAAGTGTATGCCCTGATGAATTCCCATGTCGGCGACGGAACCGAACCCCTTGAAGTAGCGGAATATGTGGATCAGCTTTTAACGAAGAAGCGTTGGAAGGCCCACTATTATTTTGGCAAATTCGGACAGAAAATAGGCGTTCCCCTGAAATGGATTCTCCCGCAGGGAACTTATGAAAATTTAATGAAGAAATATAATAAACTGGCGTAAATCCAGTTATTTAAACAAATATAATCCCAATGATTTTAAACCATCAGGCTACCGGTAAGTTGAATGATCAGCACATGACCTGACGGTTTAAAAATTCAAAGTTTGAAACTGTTTCTGAACATATTTTTTGTACTGTTTTGCGTTTTCGTTCAGGCGCAGAAGAAGCATTATTTCCTTACCGATTCTGAAACAAAAGTAAAAAAGAAGGTGAAAGATTCTGCGTCCGCCGTGAAATTCCTGGATTCCCTCGCCCAGACCAACTATTTTTTCACCCGGCTGAAAGAGGTCCGGAAAAAAGGCGACAGCACGGAAATTATTTATGATAAAGGCAAAAATTTCAACCAGACTTACGTCAGCCTTTCGGATTCCATTGTCCGGCAAACGAAAATTCAGAAAGAATTTTTCACAAAAAATCTGGATTCTACGAAAAAGAGCATTAATAAAAGTTACATTAATGATGGTTTTGCCTTCAGCAGGCTTAAATCGAAATATAAAGGCCAGAAAAACGGTTATCCTGTAGTAGAGCTGGACATCAATAAAAACAACAAAAGGACAATCGACGGTTTCGTGGTAAAAGGATATACCAGTGTGCCCAAAAGGTTTATTAAAAATCTCGAAAAGGAATTCAAAGGAAAAACCTACGACGATAAAAACCTGATTGCGATTAATAAAAACTTTCAAAGCCACCAGTTCGTAACGCTGGAGCGGCCGCCGCAGACCTTATTTACCAAAGATTCCACGAGCATCTATCTGTTCATGGAAAAGAAAAAGACGAACAGCTTCGACGGGGTAATTGGTTTCGGAAACGACAAGACCGATAAATTCACTTTGAATGGTACCCTGAATGTTAATTTCCGGAATATTTTCAACGGTTTCGAAACGGTGAATTTATACTGGCAGAGAAACCCTGACAAGGGCCAGACTTTCGATCTGCAGACCGATATTCCGTATCTCTTCAAATCCAATGTCGGCTTAAACATGAAAGTGAATATTTTCCGCCAGGATTCTACGTTTGCCAACGTGAAAGCACTTCCTGCATTCTATTACCACATCAATTCGCGTAATAAAATTGGTTTCAGGGGAACGTTTGAAAGCTCCAGCATCATCGATACCTTGTATGTACAGGGGAAAGATTACAACAAAAAAGGAATCGGGATCTGGTTTGAAATGGTAGAACCTACGGATATCGACCTTTTCCTTTACAAAACGAAGATCAACGGGGGATACGATTACCTGACGACGACTTATACCAAAGATAACATCAGGGCTCCACAGAACCAGTTTTACTTTTTCGGGGAACATAATTACCATATCAACGGCAACCATTTTCTCAACATCAAAGCCGAGGGCGCGATGATGGATTCCAAAACCGACTTTTCCGCAAACGAGCTTTACCGCTTTGGGGGATGGAATTCCATGCGGGGCTTCAATGAAAATTCCCTCGCCGCCGATTTCTATTATTACGGCGGGTTGGAATACCGTTACCTGATCGGCAGCCAGGCCTTTTTTGATCTCTTCGGGCAATACGGCCAGCTCAATAACAAATCGCTGAATGTAAAACCTAAGCTCTATAGTGTCGGACTCGGGTTCAATTTCTTTATTCCGATCGGCCTGATGAGCTTCCAGCTTTCTAACGGGAATGAGTTCGGGAATCCATTTAAATTCAATGATATTAAAATCCATTGGGGAATTCTGAGCCGGTTTTAACCGGATTGTTATCTTAGATCTTCTTACCTTAAATAGATCCGCAGCAGATATGGGTGAAAGCACCGGAAGAAGCAGTTATTTAAAATACTGATCTGCCTAACCCGCCTATTCATCTGCCGACTGACCGGAAATTGATCAGATATTACCGGACTTATAAACAACCATGCTTTTTCATTTTTTTCGAGGGGCAGGTAACTTCTGAAAAATGAAAGGACATGATCTTTGGTTCTTCCTGCCGGAACGCCGTTCGGCAAACCATTACCTTCAATTTTACACCAAACCGTGAAAAATATTTTATGAAGTGATTTCAATCATAATCCGATGAATCAATTTCTTAGTAATATTCAAAAAAATTTCGGACCTGGTTATTCATTAATAACCTGATTCCGAAATACTAAGGAGAATTTAATGTTAAAAACCTTTTTTTAAATGCCAAATTTTATTAATTTCAATTCACTAAACATATCACCATGGAAAGATTTAAATTTACCCTAGCTTTGTCTTTTGCGGTACTGAGTGCAACCGCCCATCTTAGTGCGCAGGACACCAACACAGACAATCACACGATTACCATTTCTGTTCCGGAAGTCGCCCTCGTTGACATCGAACCGGCGGCCACCAAAAACATTACCCTGGGATTCACAGCCCCTACGGAAGCCGGTAACCCGGTAGTAGCAAACGCTGCCAATAATACCCTGTGGCTCAATTATTCCTCCATTAAATCCGTTGCCGACCCTACCCGCAATGTTTCCGTAAAATTAAATGCCGTTGTTCCGGGAGTTGATATCCGTGTAACAGCCGCCGCGGCTACCGGTGCTGGGGGTGGAACCTTGGGAACTCCGGCAGCCCAGCTCACTTTAAGTGCTGCCGACCAGACCATTATCTCAGGAATAGGAAGTGCCTATACCGGAAACGGTGCCAATAACGGCCACAACCTGACGTACTCCCTGGCTGCAGGCAGCGGTCCCGGAGGAGTTGCCGTTTATGCCGATCTGCAGGCCACGGCCACAACAGTAGCTACGGTTACCTATACCATTTCAGATAACTAACATATCCGCTGTTTCAGGATTGAATAAGTAGAAAACACCCTATGGTTTCTACAGGATTTTTATTGCCAACATTTAAACGCTAAACTTTACATGAATATGATAAAGCCTACCCTGCTGTTGCTCATTTTTTTATGTCAGTTTTCCTTTTTGCGGGCGGGAATTGTGGTCCTGAACGGGCTATCCCATACCTATAAAGTAGAAAACGGAAAAGTTTACCTGGGAAAAATAGCCCTGGAAAACAATGGGAAACAGACGCAGAGCGTCAAATTTTTCCTTCAGGATTTCACCTATCAGTCGGATGGAACCATTCACTATTCGGTACCGGATACCCATGTCAGGACCAATTCCGGATGGATCAGAATCAATACGAATCTGGTAAGCCTTAAAGCAAAGGAAAAAACGGAAATCTTCTATGAAATCACTGTTCCGGATAAGATTTTAGATCCCGGAAGTTACTGGAGCGTCATCATGGTAGAGCCGGTAGAAGAAATAAAACCGGATGAAAACACCCATGGGGTGAGCATTACTTCGGTAATCCGGTACGCCGTCCAGGTAATAACGGATATCAATACCGGAAAGGCAAAACCTGAATTAAGGTTTGAAGGTGTAAAGATGGAAAAAGAAAACGGAAAAAGGTTTCTTAACGTAGCGATTGCCAATAAAGGAAATCTGTACTGCAAGCCAACAGTTACCGTAGAAATCTATAATAAAGCCAACGGACAAAAAACAGGTACCTTTTCCAGTCTGCCCATGGGCCTGTTGCCGCAGACTTCAAAATCGTTTCCTATTGATCTCGAAAAGATACCTGCCGCTAATTACAATGCCGTCCTTATTGCCACCGATGAAGATGAAAATGCTTTCGCCCTGAATGTTGAACTGGAAGTAAAGGATGATTAAAAACCGTTTATCATATCTGTTTATAATTTTTCCCGTACTTGTCTTTTCGCAGAAAAAAGATTTTGCCGATAAGAAAGATAAGCTGCTGCCGGGAACCACTACCTCCGTTTCCTTTATCATCGAAAACCCGGATGCCGGAACTAAAATCTATGACCTGCAGATTATCGCCGCCAGCCCGTTTATCATTCCGGTCATTACAGGGGGATCAATAGAAATCCAAAGTTCCGGAAAAAATGTTTACATCGTCCCTTTAAAGGTGGCCGCCGAAACTCCACAGGGTACCTACTCCGTCACGCTAAAAGGTACAGAGAAAAATACCGGAGAGAGGTTTGTTCAGTACAACGAATTTACGGTTTCCGGTAAAAGGCAAATTACACTGACGGCTTTGAGTGCTCCCGAATTCGTAAAAGCCGGAGAGATGATTACCGCTTATTTTCTTTTAAGGAACAACGGCAATGTTACCGAAAACCTGATCCTGGAAAGCAAAAATGCGGTCATCGGCCAGGCTGCAGCCCTTGTCCTAACGGCAGGAGAGGAAAAGATCATCAACGTGATGAAAAATACAAGTCCTGATCTGCAGAAGAACGAATTCCAGAATATAAACCTTTCGATCTATGATGCCGGCAATCCGAAAGAAAGCCAGACTGCTTACAGCAGCATTCAGGTTATTGCAACAAATCCGCTGGAGGAAGATGTTTTTCATCGCTTGCCTGTGTCTGCGTCCCTGTCTTTTACCGGGATGCAGAACCGGGGAGAATATCATGACGGATTTCAGGGTGAAATTTACGGTAAAGGAAGCCTGGATAAAGACTACAAAAATCTTCTGGAGTTTCGTGCCGTAACAAAAAATCCCATAGAATTCAATTCTTTTACCCCTTATGAAGAATATTTCGTGAATTATAAACGGGATCATTTCTTTGTTCATCTCGGTGATAAGAATTACTCATCATCCTTTCTCACGGAATATGCAAGATATGGCCGCGGTGCGGAAATACGGCTGGATACTGAAAGGTTCAGCTTCGGAGGGTTTTACAACCATCCCCGATTTTTCAGGGATATCAAAGATGAATTCAATGTATATTCAAAATATAAAATAGCAAAGGAATCCGGCATTACGGCCGGTTATCTGTACAAAATTCCGAGACCGGAAAATACAGGATTGGGTTTTTCAGCCTTCAGATTGGATTCGGATGCGCATCTGCCGTATGTGATGGGAAAATTTAAGCTCAATAAAAATATTGAAGTTTCCGGGGAAGCTTCTTACAGCAAAACGGCTAAAACCAATGGACATGCCCTGATGCTTCAGACGGTCTTTCATTTTAACAAAATAAACGGTAACCTGATGTATATGCGGACCAGCCCGGAATATGCCGGATACTTTAACAATACCAATACTTTTAACGGGAATTTACAGTATCAGATTTTTAAGAAACTCAGTATCATGGCCAATTATGTGCAGGATGCCAAAAACTTCCGGCGCGACACGTTGTTTCCGGCTGCTCCTTACCGGAAATATCTGCAATATGGAATCCAGTACCGGTATTCAAAAAACGGCTCCCTCATGATTTACAATGGATTCCAGCGGTATGAAGACCGTCTGATGCCTAAAGAATTTGACTATAAAGAAAAGTTTTTCAGGTTAAGCCTCGATCACCAGCTGGGAATTTTCCAGATCAACATGCAAGGCCAGCTCGGCAAAACGGATAATTATCTTCTGGGCTTTTCAGGAAATTCCGGCTTTTACACGGCCATGGTCAGTTTTGAGAAATTCAGGACGTCATTCAATATATTTGGAAGCTATGCCGTTACTTCACGTTATCAGATGCCGAATCAGAAGCAGGTCTATTACGGGGTAAGGATAGGGAGACGCTTTTCGGATAAGACCAGTTTCAGCCTGTTTTATCAGAACAATTATATGCCTGAAGAATATTATGCAGACCGGAATCTCTTTGAAATCCTGTTTCACCAGCAGATTTTTCCCGGCCATGAATTTGATCTTTCAGGAAGGTACGCCCTGCAGCGTGGTGAGCTGGGAAATAAAGATTTTATTTTTTCCCTCCGCTATACTCTGCGTTTGAATGTACCCACCCGGAAAAAAGCAGAATATACCAGTCTTTATGGAAACATCAATAATCTCGGCGTTAAAAAGGTGGAAGGTATCCGGCTGATGCTGGGAAGCCATTTATCGGTAACCGACCGGCACGGAAACTTTATATTTAAAAATATTGTTCCCGGCGATTACACCCTCGAAATTGACCGCTCCACCACCCACTTCAATGATATTCCCAATGTAACGATCCCTGCTTCATTGCATCTGACCGCTAAAGAAAATACTTTCAATTTCGGGCTTACGGAAGCTGCAGCGATCCGGGGGACAATTGAGTATTCCGAAACCGTTCAGACAGGCTTTGCCCGGGTGCCGGCTGCCAAAGAGAAAAAGAAAAGAGAAACTCTCATTGTGGAAATCTCAGATGGTGAACATACCTACCGGAAAATGGTAGCCTTGGGAGATTATTTTGATTTCACCTATCTCCGCCCCGGCGAATGGAAAGTGAAAATTTACAGGAATGGTCTTGATAAAAAATACAAGATCCCGGTTGAGCATTTTGACCTTCACTTACAAGCTTCGGAAACCCAAAAGGTTATATTCAATGTCGTAAAACAGCAGACTGAAATCAGGTATCAGCAGGAATCCGTACCCGTAAGTTATAATGAAAACAGAAAACAAAAATGACTATGGTAAAACCGATATTTCTATTCGGCTTGCTATTATCCTGCAAGATCCTTTCCCAGATTACCGGAAACAGAACCGTTACCTTAACACTCCCGGTAGTAACCTTAATGGATGTAGAACCTGCCGGCGCCATCAGTTTAAATTATACAGCCCCCACAGAAGCGGGAAATGCCATAACCGTTCCTGCAGCCAATACGACGAAATGGATCAACTACACTTCTGCCATCACGGCTTCCGGAGCGGCAAGAAGAATTACCGCTTCCATCAGCCAGATCATCCCGGGAACCGACATCAGAATTCAGGCGGCGGCGGCTTCAGGATCCGGCGGCGGCACTTTAGGAACTCCTTCCGCACAGGTTGTATTAACCACTGCGGCACAAACCATCATCAGCGGAATCGGCGGAGCATTTACCGGAAACGGTGCCAACAACGGCCATCGGCTGGCGATTACCCTGACAAACAATACGTATGCTGACCTAACGGCCAGAACCAATACTCCTATTGTTATCACATACACCATAACCGAATAATATGCTTTTATCTCTGAAAAAATATGTAAAAAAAATCAGCTTATCCGTTTATTTACTGATAAGTTGGGAAATAAAGTCACAACGGACGCTGACTGTCGGCGGAACAAACTGGGTTCTGAATATTCCTGCTATTACAGAAGCAGGGACCGACTATGCAGGAACCTTTGAAAGTGCCGCAAATGAAATTCTCCTGGGAGCGACCGTTCCATTGGTATTGGGAAGTGGAAAAGTAAGTATGCATTATGAAGCCAACCCTGCATGGAATTCAAATCTTATCCTGAATGCCCGGCGCACCGGCAATGGAACAACTTCCTGTGCTACCTGTACAATTACCGGCGGTACGACGTATACCAACATTCCTTTAACGACCGATGTCGAGTTATTTAGAATTACCGCTATTCTTGCGTTAGCAGCGTATACCAATATTCCCGTACAGCTGCAATTAACCGGTATATCCGTCACCATTCCCGCTGCAGCTTACAGCAGCCGAATTGTCTTTACGATAAGCGCTCTTTGAAATACATAGTGCGTAATCAGCAACCTGTAATGGGCAATCGGTAAAATTCCGGCTTGCTGGCTTATGCTTAAATTTTCTCAGGAGCTTAATCCCGCTATCCACTGCTACTCCTCACGCCTGGGCTTTGCCGTTGCTGATGCCCTTGCTTTCCACCGCCTGCTGCGGGGTATCCGTTTCTATCGGGGCTAGGGGATTTGCCGGTATTTCAGCAGCAGGCTGTGAGAGGTAAAGTTGGGGGAAGTAATGAGTGATGAGTTATAAATTATGAGTTATAAATTATAAGTTATGAGTTATAAAATTACAGTCTTTTGATTTGTGAACGATTGTTTTAACCTGGACCCGAAGGAGAATCAGGATTAAGAGGCTGGCAGAGGGAAGATGAAAGCCGGATGCAGGAAGTTATGCAGAAAGTTCCTTTTGCGGTTATTAAGATCAATGTAAATCCGGAGAAGGCCCGGATTAACCTCTTGAAACAAAACGCCGGATGCAATATACAGCAAAAGATTAAGGCCTGAGTTTGCCCCGGGGTCATAGTATAATTGGTCTTAAAAAAGACCAGATGATGAAGGAGAGGAAAGTAGGCGCAGGCCGCCCCTCCGGGGCTTATTAAAGCGGGAAGGCTGTTTTGGCTAGTAACAGCAGGCTCTTATGGAGCCTGCGGCTTTTAATACCTGATTTGGGGATTGACCGGTTTAAAGGATGAGCTTTGCAGGAGCCTGTTCCTACAGCTCCGGGTACCGCCGGGGATGATATTAATTCCAAATTCTTAGGCCTTTTATAAAGGAGGCAATCCCAGGATAAACGATGGCCCGTGTTCCGGTTTTTCT